>JAESGW010000188.1_pt1 | contig 115044 bp, 83 predicted proteins | sample 9269791 | NCBI WGS metagenome assembly JAESGW01 (sample SAMN16773120, study PRJNA677053) | algae metagenome | isolation source: Aphanocapsa lilacina HA4352-LM1 and co-occurring heterotrophs from near cave... | place: USA: Maniniholo cave, near Haena, Kauai, HI | collected 2009-07-28 | reverse complement strand
GTGTCGCCCCCCGCGACCGAGAAGGCGAGCGGGAAATTCGATGCGCCGAACACCGCGACCGGGCCGAGCGGCACCATGCGCAGGCGCAGATCGGGGCGCGGCAGCGGCTGGCGGTCGGGCATGGCCGGATCGATCCGCACGCGCAGCCAGCCGCCATCGCGCACCTCGGCGGCGAACAGGCGGAGCTGGCCGACGGTGCGCCCGCGTTCGCCGGTCAGCCGCGCGATCGGCAGGCCCGATTCGGCGTGCGCGCGGGCGAGCAGATCGTCGCCCACCGCCATGATGTTGTCCGCTATAGCCTCCAGAAACCGCGCGCGCGCCTCAAGATCGGTCGCGGCGTAGACGGGCGCCGCGGCCGCGGCGAGGGCACAGGCGCGCTGCACCTCATCGGCCCCGGCGGCGCTGAATCCGGGCTCCAGCATCGCGCCCGTCGCAGGATCGACCGCGTTGAACAAGTCGTTCGTGCGCGCGCGCGCCTGGCCGATGAAAAGCTCGCCGGTAATCGTCACGCAGATCTCCTGTTGATTAACTCAGACATATACATTGGTTTGCGCTCTATCAAGCGGCACGATCGGGCAAATCAGCCAGCCGCCGGACAGCGGAAGCCATTAAATATCATGAAAACAAATAAATGCCGGGCAGCGGCACATGTCCAATTCCAGATGTCCGAGCAATGCGCACAAAATCCTTGCCAGCCCGCCCGCCAATCGGTAGCTTTTTTGTCTGAGTATATAAGGTCGCGGACCATGCAGCCCGCGCCCGTCTCTAGGGGTAGATCGGGTGACTGGGAAAGTTGCAATTCTCTGCGCGGCGGCATCCGCTTCCGGTTCCGAGAAGGATATGGCGACGCCACTCAAGCAGCTCAGGCCGACAGCCCTTGTTCGAGGGGCCACCGCCATGGCGCTGGCTGTCGCGGCGACCGCGCTTGTCGCGCAAGACGCGCCCAAGGCCGCACCGCTGGAGCTGACCGGCAATGTCGCGCCGGTGCATGATCCGGCGATCATCAAGGACGGCGACACCTACCACCTGTTCACCACCGGCAACCTCAAGGACAAGGAGGGGCTGATCGGCTGGCGGACATCGAAGGATCTGAGAAGCTGGACGCTGAAACAGCCGGTGTTCGCCGCGATCCCCGATTGGGCGAAGGCCGCGATCCCCGGCACCGGCGGACTATGGGCGCCCGATATCGTCAAGGCCGGCAATGAATACCGGCTCTATTATTCGGTATCGACCTTCGGCAAGAATCGATCGGCGATCGGGCTGGCGACGACGCCGACGCTCGACCGCTCGGCGCCCGGGTTTGGCTGGGTGGACAAGGGGCCGGTTTGGGAATCCACCGCAAAGGACGATTACAACGCGATCGACCCCAATATCCTCATCGATGACGATGGCCGCCACTGGATGGCGTTCGGCAGCTTCTGGAGCGGGCTCAAGCTGATCGAACTCGATCCCGCTACCGGCAAGCCGAGAGCGGGCACGAAACTGACCGCCATCGCCGGCCGCAGCCGCCCCGGCGCGGTCGAAGCGCCGTTCATCATCAAGCGCGACGGCCATTACTATCTGTTCGCCTCCTATGACTTCTGCTGCCGCGGGGTGGACAGCAGCTATTACACCGTCGTCGGCCGATCGAAGGCGATCACCGGCCCCTATGCCGATCGCGACGGCAAGACGATGATGAAGGGCGGCGGGCTGCAGGTGCTGCATGCCGATCTGGACGAGGATCGGCGTTTCACTGGCCCCGGACATGTTTCGATCCTGCGCGAAGGCGGCGTCGACCATATCGTCTACCACGCCTATGACAGGCGCCAGAACGGCCGCCCGACATTGCGCATCCAGCGGCTGGCCTGGACGCCCGACGGTTGGCCGGTGGCATTGTGACCCATGAAACCGGAGTAACCGCATGCCCGTGACCCCAACCACCGCCACCGATATGCACCCGGCAGCCGCCAGCCCCTATCGCGCGGCGCTCGCCATGCTCGCCTCGCTGTTCTTCATCTGGGGGTTCATCACGGTCATCAACAACACGCTGCTGCCGCATCTGCGCAGCGTGTTCGACCTGAGCTACACCCAGACCACGCTGATCGAGAGCGTGTGGTTCATCGCCTATTTCGTCGCCTCGATCCCGTCGGCCAAGATCATCGAGCATTTCGGCTACAAGAAATCGTTGGTGATCGGCCTGATCGTGATGGCGGTGGGCGCGGTGATGATGGTGCCGGCGGCGGCGCTGCCGTCCTACGGCGTCACTTTGGTCGCGCTGTTCGTCATCGCCAGCGGCATCACGCTGCTGCAGGTCGCCGCCAACCCCTATGTCGCGGTCATCGGTCCCCCAGAAACGAGCTCGTCGCGGCTCAATCTGGTGCAGGCGTTCAACTCGATGGGGACGACGCTGGCCCCACTGTTCGGCGGCTATCTGATCCTGGGCCGATCGACCTCGGGCACATCCGACGTCGGTACCGTGCTGACGCCTGCCGAGCGGCTGGCCGACGCGCAATCGGTGCAGCTGCCCTATATCATCGTCGCGGTGGTGCTGGTGCTGCTGGCGATCGCCATCGCCCGCTTCAAGTTCCCCGACATGGGCGCCGCGACCCAGCGGCATTCGAAGGAAGATCGCCGCGGTCATTCGCTGTGGAAGCACCGCAACCTCGTCTGGGGCGTGCCGGCTATCTTCATCTATCTGATCGCGGAGATCGGCGTCTCCAACCTGTTCATCAACTTCATCTCCGCGCCCGAGATCGGCGACATGACGCACCAGAGCGCGTCCAACTATCTGTTCCTGCTGTGGGGCGGGATGATGGTCGGGCGCTTCCTCGGCAGCTTCATCATGCGCCATGTCGCGGCGGAAACGGTGCTCGCCTGGTTCAGCATCGGCGCGTTCGTAGTGATGATGATCACCGTCTTCACCACCGGGCCGATGGCGATGTGGTCGCTGATCCTGGTCGGGCTGTTCCACTCGATCATGTTCCCGACGATCTTCACCCTGGGCATCCGCGGCCTCGGCCCGCTGACCGAGGAAGGATCGGGCCTGCTGATCATGGCCATCGCCGGCGGCGCGCTGGTGATCGTGCAGGGCTGGCTCGCCGATCGCTACGGCCTGCAATGGTCGTTCCTGCTGACCGCGGCGTGCGAACTCTATGTGCTGTTCTACGCGCTATGGGGGTGCAAGACCAAGGCGGCCGAACCCGAAGCGGCGGTCTAGCGCCCGCGCTTGGCGCCGATGCGCGATCCGGTGGTGTCGAGCAGGGCCATGTCCACCAGATCGGACATCGCCTTGTGCGCCGCCTTGGCATCGCCCGCGGCGACCGCCTCGAACACGCGGCGATGGTCGGGCATGGGATCGCGGCGCAGGGGGCTGTGGCGCTGCTTGAAGATCGTCGTCCAGGCGACCGCCGCCTGCACCCCGCTGGTCAGCGTGACGAGGAACGGGTTGTTCGATGCGTCGAGCAAGGCGGCATGGAAATTCTGATCGGCGATGCGGCCTTCCTCGACCGCAAGCGTATGCTTCTCCATGCCGTCGAGCGCCTCCGACAAAGTCGCGATATGCGTGTCGGTGCGGCGCTCGGCGGCAAGGGCGGCGGCCTCCGGCTCGACGATCTTGCGCAGCTCGAACAGGCTGGTGAGCAGATCGTCGCCGGGTTCGAACTCGAAGATCCATGACAGCACGTCGGGATCGAGCATGTGCCATTTCTCGCGCGCGCTGACGCGCGTGCCCGTCTTGGGCCGCGATTCGACCAGCCCCTTCGCCGCCAGCATGCGCAGCGCCTCGCGATAGGCGGTGCGCGACACGTGCAGCCGGTCGCTCGCGGCGATCTCGCCGTTCAGCACCTCGCCGGGCTTGTAGCGGCCGGAGACGATGTGGATGCCCAGATCGCGGGCGATGGTGCCGTGAATCCGCAGCGACTTGCGCGGTGCGCGGGCATCGGGTGCCTTTGGTGCTTGCGCTTTCGTAACCATTCCCTCTCTTCTTAGACTAGCACATCACTGAAACAACGCGTCAAGCCGGATGTGTGACGAACACGTTCCATGACAATGGCTTGAGCGTTGCGGCAAGCGTGTCGCCATCGACGGACACGCGCGGGTGCGCGACGGGCGAAACCTGGTGCTCGTCGTCCCTGGTGTTGATCGCCTTGATGTCATGATGGTGCAGCTCATGGCCTTCGATCAGCCGGCGCGCGCCCAGCCCGCGCAGTTCGGCGGTCAGTTCCATCTCCTGATCGGTCGAACGGTTGAGCGCGAAGATCGTCAGCTGGCCGGTCTCGGGATCGTGCACCGCGGTTGTCACGAGCAACGGCGCCGCCTCCTGATTGCCGGCCTTGAAGCTGCCGGTATCGACGTTCAGCCGCAGCACCTCTCCATGCCCGTAGCGCGAGGCATGGGCGAAGGGATGGAAGATCGTCTGGCGCCAGGCCGCCCCCCCCGTCTCGGTCATGATCGGGCCGATGACGTTGACCAGCTGGGCGATGCACGCCGATTTGACCCGATCGGCATTGTTCATCATGACGAGCAGCGCGCCGCCAACGACCAGCGCATCCTCGAAGTTATAGATCTCCTCGAGCAGCTTGGGTGCCTGTTCCCAGCTGGCCGAGCGCAGCTGCTCGCCTGATCGCGCGCGGTACCAGACATTCCATTCGTCGACCGACAGCATGATCCGCTTGGGTGACCGCCGCTTGGCCGCGACCGCATCGGCGATGGCGGCAACCTCGACGATGAAACTCTGCAGGTCGTCGATCACGGTCAGGAAGCGATCGACCTCGTTTTCGTGATTCTCGAAATATTGGTGGAGCGAGATGAAATCGACCTGCTCGAAACACTGGTCGAGCACCTCATATTCCCAGGCGCCATAAGTTGGCATGGTTCGCGCCGACGAACCGCACGCCGCGAGCTGAACGTCGCTTTTGGTCCAGCGCATCACCTTGGCGGTTTCGGTGGCGATGCGGCCATATTCATACGCCGTCTTCGCGCCGGTCTGCCACGGGCCGTCCATCTCGTTGCCCAGGCACCAGAATTTGATGTCGTATGGCTCGGGATAGCCGTGCGATTTGCGCAGCTCCGAATATTTGGTGCCGCCGGGATGGGTGCAATATTCGAGCAGGTTCTGCGCCTCGGCCGCCCCGCGTGTGCCGAGGTTGACCGCGAACATCGGCTCGATGCCCGCCTTCGCCACCCAGGCCATGAATTCGTTGGTGCCGAACTGGTTGGTCTCGGTCGAACCCCAGGCGAGATCGAGGCGGACGGGGCGGTCCTCCTTCGGCCCGACACCGTCCTCCCAGTTATAGCCCGACAGGAAATTACCGCCGGGATAGCGGACCGTTGTCGGCCCCAACTCCTTCGTCAGTGCCAGCACGTCGCCGCGAAAGCCGTCTTCGTCGGCGGTCGGATGGCCGGGCTCGTAGATGCCGCCATAGACGCAGCGGCCCATATGCTCGACGAAGGTGCCGAACACGCGCCGGTCTAGGGGAGCGACGATGAAATCCTTGTCGGCGATGATACGGGACTTGAGCATGACTGGCTCCGGTACGTCAGAGGTTTTCGAGGATATCGTTCACCCGCCGCTCCATGTCGGCGAGCGCTTGCGGGATCGGTTTGGCGCCAGAGATCGCGGCGGCGGCTTCCTGGCCGACGATGGTCTCGATCGGGAACTGGCGGCGCACCCCTTTGGGCAGCGGCGTGCCGGCGGTGGCGAGGCGGGCGAGCGCGTCGCGGTGCGGCAATGCGCGCCATTCAGAGCTGTCGATCACTGCCTGCAGCGCGGGCAGATGGCCGGTGCGTGACCAGTCGAATTCATGCGCGGCAAAGAATTTGAGGAAGCGGAGCGCCGCGGCTTGTTCCCCGGGCGTGCGCTCGGGGTTGGTCGGCATCACCCAGCTATGGCCATCGGCGAAGGTTGCGTCGCGCTCGTAGAGCTGCGGATAGGGCACGACGGCATAGCCGCCCGCCAATGCACCCGTTTTCGCCTGTGAGGCCGCCTCGAAATCGCCGACCATCCACGTCCCGACGAGGAACACGCCGCCATCGCCGCGCAGGAAGCCGGAGACGGCGGCGCTGTAATCCTGGTTCTTGGTCGTCAGATCGCGATCGTAGATTTGCTTGAACAGCCGGATCGCCTCGGCCCCCTCGGGCGTGCGGAAATTCGCTTTGCGCGGATTGGCGAACAGATCGCCATTCTGCTGCATGACGAAGGTGTAGAAGTTGCGCGTGTAGCCGGCATATTCGTTGGCCGCGCCCTGGACGAAATAGGGCTTGCCGGTGCGCTGCTTGAACTGCTCGGCCTGCGCGATCAGTTCCTGCGGGTTGCGCGGCAGCACCGGCTTGCCGCCGCGCACCAGCCCGGCCTCGCGGAACAGGTTCATGTTGATGTGCCACAGGGGTGCCCAGGTATCGAGGGGCATGCCCCAGACACGCCCCTCGATGGTCACCGCGGCGCGTGCGGCATCGGTGAAGGCGGCGGGGGTGACGCCGATCTTCGGCAGCTCCGCATCCATCGTCTGGATCAGCCCGCGCGCCTGATAGTCCGAGATCACTGACCCGTGCATCGTCACCAGATCGGGCGCATCGTTGGAGGCGAGCTGCGCGGTCCGCTGGTCGTAGCCCGGCCAGAACACGATATTTTCGACCACGCGGATATCGGGGTTCTCCGCCTCGAAGCGGTTGATGATCGCGGTCATGATGCCGCATTCACCCTCCGCCTTGGCGATATCGGTGGCGGAGCCATACTCCGCCTCGCACGCGCCAAAGAAGCGCTGGATGGTCAGCGTGGTACGCTCGTCCTTCGCCGATCCACATGCGGCCAGCAGCAAGGCCAGGGCGAGAACAATCCTCATCGCCCCGCCGCCCCGGCCACCGCCTGGATGATGTATTTCTGGAAGAACAGATAGACGATCAGGATCGGCAGCCCGGCGAACACCGCCTGCGCCATCAGGAAGCCCAGCCCCTCGGTCTGCGCGAAGTTCATCTGGGTGGAGGCGATGCCGACGGTCAGCGTGAACATCTGCTTGTTGGTCGCAGAGATCAGCGGCCACCAGTAATCGTTCCACGCGTGGAGGAAGGTGAAGATGCCAAGCGTCGCCTGCGCCGGGATGGTCAACGGCAACAGGACTTTCCAGAACACCGTGAAGCGCGAAGCGCTGTCGAGCATCGCCGCCTCGTCCAGCTCCCTGGGGATCGCGCGGAAATATTGCGTCATCAGGAACACCCCGAACGGCGCGGACAGGCCGGGGATGATGAGGGCCGGGTAGGTGTTGTGCCACTCGGCCCAGCTGAACAGCTGGTGGCGGGCGATGATCACCGCCTGTTCGGGCACCGCCAGCCCCAGCAGCACGATGACGAACAGGATGTTGCGCCCCGGAAACTCCAGCCGCGCGAAGCCGTATCCGGCAAGGCTGGACAGAACCAATACCCCGGCGGTCATCCCCAGCGAAACGATCAGGCTGTTGCCGATCCAGCGGAACACCTGCCCATTGCCCAGGATCGCAGCGTAGTTTTCCAGCGTGAACCTGCCGTCGAACACCGCGTTGGTGTCCGCCATCAGTGCGGCGTTGGACGTGAGCGACAGCGCCAGCACCCACAGCATCGGCGCGAGCATCAGCACGCCGGCGATGACGACCAGCGCGATGGCGACGCGGCTTTGCGACCGCATCACTGTGCTCCCTTGCGCGAGGCGACGAGATACTGCGCCATCGCTGCGATCAGGATCATGACGAACAGCACCTGCGCCGCCGCCGCGGCATAGCCCAGCTCCCACTGCCGCCACCCGGCTTCGTAGATGAACAGCACGATCGGGCGGGTCGCGTTGTTGGGGCCGCCCAACGTCATCAGCTGCGGCTGGCCGAACAGCTGGAACTGCAGGATGATCTCGATAATCACCACCAGCACGAAGGTGCGGCTGATCGCGGGTAATGTGATGCGGCGCAACGTGGCCCAGCGGCCGGCATTGTCCAGCGCCGCCGCCTCGTACAATTCGCGCGGTACCTGCTGGAGCGCTGCAAGGAACAGCACCATCGGCAGCCCGATGCACCACCAGATCGTCGTGATGGCGATGGCCGGCATCGCCAGATCGGGGTCATTGAGGAAGGCAACCGGCGTCTTGTCCAGCGCCTCGCTGATCACCGCGAGCAGGCCCCCGTCTGGCAGAAACACCAGCCGCCAGACGAGGGTGACCACCGTGACCGACAGCACGGTGGAGGCGAAGAAGATCGTTCGCAGCACCGTTGCCCAGCGTGCCGGGGTGTTGAGCACCAGCGCGAGGCCGAGGCCGATCAGCGTCAGCGCGGGCACGGTCAGCAGCACGAAATAGAAGGTGTTCCCGACCGTCTCCAGAAAGATCGGATCGCCGAACAATCGGGTAAAGTTGGCGAGCCCGACATTGGCCTCCACCCCGAACAGATCGCCCTTGGTCGTCGATAGCCACATCCCCATGCCCAGCGGCACGACGATCATCGCGACGAAGACGGTCAGATAGGGCAGCACGAACAGCGCGTTCGCCCAATTGCGCGGTCGGGAAAGCGCAGCGGCCATCAGGCGGCGTGGTGGCCGGTGCCGTCGGCATCGAACAGATGCGCCGCGGCGGCGTTGATCCTGAGCGCGACCGCATCGCCCGCACGGACCGACGAGATGCCCGCATCCTCGGCGACCAGCGGCGAACCGTCGGCGAGCTCGACATGGACGAGGGTACGTTCGCCCAGCCGCTCGACCACGCGCGCGGTGGCGCTGGCCGCACCATCGGCGGCGATGCGGACATGTTCGGCGCGCAGGCCGATAGTGGTGTCGCCGGGGGTCAGGCCGGCCATCGGCACTGCGGTATGCAATTGCGTGCCGTCCGCCAGCGTGACCAGCGCCATTCCCCCCTCGCCGGACAGCTTGCCCGGCAGCAGATTGATCGTCGGCGATCCGACGAAGGTCGCGACGAATTTTGTCGCCGGCCGCAGATAGATGTCCATCGGCGTGCCGACCTGCTCGATGCGGCCGTCGTTCAGCACGACGATGCGGTCCGCCAGCGTCATCGCCTCCACCTGATCGTGCGTCACGAAGATGATCGTCGTGCCCAGCCGCTGGTGGAGCTGCGCCAGTTCCAGCCGGGTGCGCACGCGCAGCGCGGCGTCGAGGTTGGACAGCGGTTCATCGAACAGGAACAGCTCAGGCTGCTTGACGATGGCGCGGGCGATGGCGACGCGCTGGCGCTGGCCGCCCGACAACTGGCCAGGCTTGCGATCGAGCAGATGGCCGATCTCCAGGCTCTTCGCGGCCGCCTCGACGCGGGTGGCAATCTCGTCCGCGGCGGTGCCGATATTGCGCAGCCCGAAGGCCATATTGTCGCGGATCGTCATGTGCGGGTAGAGTGCATAATGCTGGAACACCATCGCCACACCGCGTTCGCCGGGCGGCAGGTGATCGACCCGGCGATCGCCGATATGGATTTGGCCGCCATCGACGGACTCGAGCCCGGCGATCATCCGCAGCAGCGTCGATTTGCCGCAGCCTGAAGGGCCGAGAAATACGACGAACTCGCGCGCCACGATGTCGAGCGACAGCCCCTGGATGACGGTGACGCCGCCATATGCCTTGCCGACCTCCGTCAGCGTCACGCCTGCCAAACCATCCTCCGACTTGTATTTGTCTGAGTAATGTCGCGGTGAACGAAGCAAGTCAACAAGCCGGGAGACGAGCCGCCCATGCCGACACCCGTCCCGCGTTACCGCGATCCGCCAGCGTTCTGGAATATTTCACTGCGAACATGCAAACCGCGCCGCGCTTCCGGGCGCAAGATCGGCTGACACAGGCGGGCAAGGCGCCAGGATAAGAAAATGGCGAGGTGTATGAATGCGAGGATCACGCGACCATTGGCGTGGCCTCGGTTGCCGTCAGAAACGGCCAAACGGGCCGATGCTGACGGCAACGCCGTGGTCTAGAACTGGAAGTTCGCCGCCAGTGCGAAGGTGCGGCCGAAAGAGGCCGTGTACAGCGGGTCCTGCCGGGTCGTATCGGTGTAGAGCTTGTTCTGCTCGTTGGTGATGTTCTGCACTTCGGCGATCAGCTTGATGTTCTCGCTGATGTTGTACGAGGCGGAGGCATCGATGAAGATCGAACTCGCATTGACGTTCGCGTCGCTGTCCTGCGGACCGGGGATCCCGGTGAGGAAGGCACCGCGATAATTGACCGTCGAGCGGATGCTGAGGCGATCGTCCTCGTAATAAAGCGTGCCGCTGGCCGTCTCGGGCGACAGGCCGACGAGCGGGGCGGTAACGGAGAGCGTCGGCTGGCCGGTGGCGGGATTGGTCTGCAGGATATAGTTGATGTTCGATCGCACCCGCGTGAAGTTGCCGAGCGCGCCGAAGTTGCTGAGGAAGCCCGGCAGGAAGCGGAAGGGCAACTGCACGTTCACCTCGAACCCGCGCAGCGGACCGCCTGGCGTGTTGTTGCTGCGCGAGAAGTTGAACAGTTCGTCCGGACTCGCCGTGCTGCCCGAGAGCAGCGAGAGCGGCAGATTGAGGTCCCTGAACGGCACCAGCTGGTTCGTGTTCTGGATGTAGGTCTCGATGTTCTTGTAGAAATAGGCAACCGACAGCAGCGAACCCGGCGCGAAATACCATTCTAGCGCCGCATCGAAGGTATTGGCGCGGATCGGATCGAGGAACGGGTTGCTGGCCGATCCGGTACGGATGACGGCATTGACGCTCGCGCTCGGGATCAGCTGGCCATAGGATGGGCGCGACATCACCCGCGCCGCGGACAGGCGGCCAATCAGGTTGGACGTCAGATCGAATGCCACATTGGCCGACGGCAGCCAGTCTTCATAGGAGCGCTCTACCGTGGTGATGACGCCGAGCGTCGGATACAGCGATCCCGCCGGTGCGGCGATGGGGATCGTACCCTCTGAGTGAAGATCGGTATGGACGTAGCGGACGCCGGCGTCGCCACGGATCGCGATCGGCAGCATATCCTTGGTGTCGAACTTCACCATCAGATAGCCCGAGGTGTATTTCTCCTCCACCTTGCCATAGCCGCTGCCGCATTCGATGCCGCAATATTGGTAGACATTGTCGAAATCCACCGCCGACCGGAACTTGTCGGGATCGATCGCGGCGAAGTCCGGCATATTGCCGCCCAGATTGTCGGCGACGCCCGTGGTGATGAAGGTCAGATCGCTCAGCGAAACGCCGGCGGGCGGGGTCAGCGGCAGGCGTTGGGAGGGGATCAGATCAAACTGGCGCTGGGTGTAGTCGCCCGTGCGATACTGCCCGCCAACCTGCACCGTGAAGCCGGGTGATGCTTCCCATTCGGTGTTGAGCTCGAACGTCTTGCTGAGAATCTTGTTGCGGCGATCGAAGCTGGAGATCTGGCCGCGCTGGCTGCCATCCGGCAGCGGCGGCCCATAGGAAAAGATCGATGTATCGCTCGGATCGACGCCGTAGCTCAACTTTGGAATGTCGGGGTTGTCGCGGAAATCGATGGAGAAATTGTCGGTGTCGTTGGCATCCATCGCCACCTGCAGCTTGTTGACCTGCAGCACCGAGTCCGAAATGCCGGCGAGACCATAGACGCGGAACGTATCGCTGAAGCGGTGATCGAAGTTGAGGTTGGCCTGCCGGAAGGTCGAGGTGAATTTTTCCTCCTGCATTTCCGAACGCAGATCGACGCCGTCCCACAGGCCGTGGATCAGCGACCCGTTGTCATCGACCTCGATGTCCTTGATCGACATCATCGGTTGCCCGCCGTTCGACAATGTGCGGCCCATCGAGCGGGCGTCGAGCATGGTATCGAGGCGATCGACCTTGAACCGCGCATAAAGGCCGTCGAGCGAGATGTCGGTGCGATCGCTCGGCTTCCACTGCAGCGTCAGCGATCCCGCGATACGCTCCTGCTCCTGGCTCGACTTGACCGGACGCGGCAGGCGCGGAAGGAACACGCCGCCGCCGGGCCGGCCGGACACGCCGGTGCGGCTCATGATATAGTCGTACGCTTCCTGGGTGCTGGTGCGCGGATTGCCGGTGCTGCAATTGTTCGCATCGGCGCCGACCGAGACGGGCGGGTTGCCGACCGTGTTGCCTGGGCCAGGGCTGGTGACGGGGACGCCCTGATAGGTATAACCGATCGGGGTACAGAACGGAAAGATGATCGAGGTCGGCGTCGTCTGCCCCGGCAACAGGACCGACTGCGACTGGCCGGCGACATAGGTCGGCAGGATGTCGACCGCCGAATAGGCATATTCCTCGATGTGGCGCTTCGAATAGGCGACGCTGCCCAGAATGCCGAAGGTGTCGCCGAACTTCTTGGATACGAGCGCGGACAGGCGCGGATCGACCTGCTTGCTGATGTCGTTGTAGATGCCGCGCGCGGTGGCGGAGAAGGCGAAGTCCTTCCTCTGGTCGAACGGCTTGGGCGCACGCAGATCGACCGTGGCGCCGAGCGAACCTTCCTCGATGTCGGCGGAGGTCGTCTTGCGCACCGACAGTGCCGAGAAGATTTCGGTCGGGAAGGTGACGAAGTCGAACGAGCGGGCGGATCCTACGCCGCCGCGAATGTCGCTGCCGCTGACCTGCGAGACGCCTTCCATGCCGTTGATGCGCACGCGGGTGAACTGCGCGCCGAGGCCGCGGACCGAGATGTTGCGGCCCTCGCCGCCGTCACCGCGCGACAGCGCGACGCCGGGGATGCGCTGCATCGATTCGGCGAGGTTGGAATCGGGGAATTTGCCGATGTCTTCGGCGACGATGCTGTCGATCGCGGCGGTTTCCTGCCGTTTCAGATTGAGCGCATTGTTCAGCGACGCGCGGAAACCGGTGACGACGATATCCGGCTCTTGCGGAGAAGTATCGCCCTGAGGCTGGGGTGCGGGGGCCTGTCCGGCCGTCTGGCCGGCCTCCGGCGGCGAGTCTTGCCCGACCCCCTGGCCTGCAGCGGGCGACGCCAGCAAGACGCTCAAGAAACTCGTCGAGATAAGCAGTCGGCGCTTATTGCAGCTGTTACAGCTCAAATCACCTCTCCCCATAGGCCCAGGCGCACGGAGAACCCGCCGCCCGGTATGTCATCGGCTGACGATCGGCTTTGTCTTTGCCAGCCCTGGGTCAGGTATCATTGTCAATTAAATATAACAATAGGGTCTGACATGATGGCGTATGTGGTATGACCGATTGACTGCTTTGCCTGGATAAGGCGATCCCGAATATCAGACCGAGCGACGGGCAAGCGCGCGCCGCCGTTGATCGGTTTCGGCCCGCGCACGTTCGACCGCCTCGGTTTCGGTCACGTCCAGAAGATGATCGATGACGCGGGTAAGGTGGTCCCGCATCGCGTTGCGGGCATCGACCGGCGATCGGGCTTCCAGCGCGCTCAGGATACGGCCGTGCTCGGCCATGCGGTTTTCCGTCCCCAGGCTGCCCGCCTTCAGGAGAACCTCGCGCGCCAGCGGTGAGCGGGAGCGCATATCCCAGAAGTCCGCGACGGCTGCGATGATGACGGCATTGCCGGTCGCCTCGGCGATGGCGATGTGAAAGCGGCGGTCGGCGTCTTCGGCGGCAACGGTGTCTTCCTGCTCCATCTGCGCCAGCAGCACACGCAACTCGGCCAATTGCACCTCGTCGATCTCGGTTGCGGCGACGGCGGCGACCTCGCCTTCGAGCAGCCGTCGCGCCTCGGTGATCTCGAACGCGCCGATGTCGAGTTCCTCATCCACCTCGACGGTCGAGGAGGCGAGCACGAAGACGCCGGATCCCTTGCGCGCTTCGACCAGGCCCTGCATCTCCAGCGCGATCATCGCCTCGCGAATCGTCGGACGGCTGACCTTGAACCGCTCGGTAAGGTCGCGTTCCGCAGGCAGCCGCGAGCCCACCGGGAAAAGCCCGTTCGAAATGTCGGTGAGGATGGCCTGGACGATCTTGCGATAGAGTTTGCCACCGCGTTCAGCCGCTTGCATTCCATCCCCCATTCGATTGACGGGGTGAGAATGCCCGCCTTGACGCGATCATCCTACTTCGCCTTGCGGCGTCTGTCATCACGCCTTCCTGATAAAATGTCTGACATCTCTATTGCATGTGGCCCGACCACAAATTACTGCTGACGCCGGAGAGACCGTGGTGGCGGTAATGCAACGCGCGAGCGCCGTGACGTTGTCAGGACATGGGAAGCACCCAACCTGCTCTCGCAAGAAAGGGATGAGGGAAGCACCATGGCTCGAGGGATCGCATTTCTGGCCTTGGCCGCGGCGCCGCTCATGGCGATGGCTTCGGTTCCGGCGGCGACGCAGGACCAGGCGCCATGGCAGGATGTAACACCGCGCGCCGGGTTGACCGGCTGGCACACCACCGGCGGGAAGGCGACGTTCGACGTGACGAACGGCGAACTGGTCGGGCGCGCCGCGCCGGGGAAGGCGAACAGCTGGCTGGTTTCCGACGCGCAATATGGCGATTTCATCCTCGAATTCGACGCCAAGACCGACACGATGCTCAATTCCGGCGTGATGATCCGCGGCCAGAGCAGGCCCGATTACCGCAATGGCGTCGTCCACGGCTATCAGGCCGAGATCGATCCTTCGGCGCGCGCCTGGAGCGGAGGCATCTATGACGAGCAGCGCCGCCAGTGGCTCTACACGCTCGGCCGCAACGACGCCGCGCGGCGGGCCTTCCGGTCCGGCGACTGGAATCATTACCGGGTCGAGGCGATCGGCAACCGCCTGCGCACCTTCGTCAACGATGTGCCGGCGGCCGACATCGCCGACGACACCGACGCACGCGGTTTCATCGCCTTCCAGGTCCACGCCATCTCCGACGCGGAAGCGAGCCGGAAACCCGAGGTGCGCTTCCGCAACGTGCGGATCATCACCGATGCGCCGGCGCGCTTCGCCTCGTCAAAGACGGTGCCGGAGCAGCAGGGGTGGCTGGCCAACCGGCTGACCGACGCCGAACAGCGCGCCGGCTGGAAGCTGCTATGGGACGGCAGGACGACCAATGGCTGGCGCAGCGCCAAGGCGGCTGATTTTCCGAAAAAGGGCTGGTCGATCCGCGACGGCATCCTGTCGGTCGACGGCGCGGACGGCGCCGAGGCGACCAATGGCGGCGACATCATCACCACGCGCGACTACCGGAATTTCGAGCTGTCGGTCGATTTCCGGCTGACTCCCGGCGCCAATAGCGGGATCAAATATTTCGTCGACCCCAATCTGCTGAAGGGCGACGGATCGGCGATCGGGCTGGAGTTTCAGCTGCTCGACGACGAACGCCACCCCGATGCCAAGATGGGCCGCGACGGCAACCGGACGCTGGGCTCGCTCTATGACCTTATCACCGCGCGGAACCTGTCCGATCCGGATAGCCCGAACAAGCGGTTCAACCCACCCGGCGAGTGGAACCGCGCGGTCATCGTCGTGCGCGGCCGGCACGTCGAACACTGGCTGAACGGTTTCAAGGTGGTCGAATACGAACGCGGATCGCCCGCCTTCCGCGCGCTGGTCGCCGAGAGTAAATACGCGAAATGGCCGAAGTTCGGCGAATGGGAACAGGGACCGATCCTGCTGCAGGATCATGGCAACCGCGTCGATTTCCGCTCGATCAAGTTACGCGAACTGTGAAGGGGATGGGATCGATGGACCGCCGGACGATGATCAAGGGCGCGGGAGCGACGCTGGGCATGGCGATGAGCGCGCGCAGCTATGGACAGATCAAGGGCGCCAACGACCGCCTGCGCGTGGCGGTGGTCGGCGTGAACGGCCGCGGACAGGCGCATATGAGCGCGTTCACCAAGCTGCCCAACGTCGCCATCACCCATCTGGTCGATGTCGATGCCCAGGTGCTGGCGAAGCGTGCGGGCGAATTCGCCGCCAAGGGCAATGCCGCGCCGAAGACCGAACGCGACTATCGCCGTCTGCTCGATAGCAAGGCGGTCGATATCATAACCGTCGCCACGCCGGACCACTGGCATGCCAAGCTCGCGATCGACGCGATGGATGCCGGCCGCGACGTCTATCTGGAAAAGCCGATCGGCATGGCGCCCGCCGAAGGTGAAGCGCTGATCGCCGCGCAGCAGCGCACCAGGCGGCATCTGCAGGTGGGCAACCAGCAGCGATCGAGCAAGGAAACGCGCGAACTTGCCGACATCATCCGGGCCGGCGAGCTGGGCGACGTGTACGAGGCGCAGACCTGGTATGCGAACAACCGCGTCTCGATCGGCCGCGGGCAGGAGATCGCCCCCCCGGCGCATCTCGACTGGAATCTGTGGCAGGGCCCGCGCCCGCGCGGGCCCTATCGTTCGAACCTCGTCCATTACAATTGGCACTGGTTCTGGAAATACGGAACCGGCGAGACCTGCAACAACGCCATGCACGAGCTGGACGTGGCACGCTGGCTGATGGGCCTGACCTATCCCAAGACGGTATCGGCGCGCGGATCGCGGCAGTTTTTCCGCGGCGACGATTGGGAGATGTACGACACCCTCGCGCTCGACCTCGCCTATGCCGACGGCCGCACGATCCGCTGGGACGGGAACAGCTGCAACGCGATGCAGCGCTACGGCCGCGGCCGCGGGGTGCTGTTGCTGGGAACCAAGGGATCGGCGATCGTCGACCGCAACGGGTTCGAGCTGTTCGATCTGGCGGGCAAGCCGCTCCGGAAGGTGGCCGCGCCGGCCAGCTCGGAAACGACCGGTACGGTTGGGGAGGGCGCGCTCGACGTCTATCACGCCGGCAACTTCGTCGATGTGATCCGCGGCCGGGCAAGCACCCTAGCCTCGCCGATCCGCGAGGGACATATCAGCACGACGCTCTGTCACCTGGGGAATATCGCCTATCGCACCGGCTCGGTATTGTCCCTGGACGAGTCGACCGGCAGGCCGTCGAGCCCAGAGGGCATGAAGCTGTGGTCGGTCGACTATGAACCCGGCTGGGAGGTCAAGGCCTGACGCACACCGCAATCACGACGCATGTCGAGCGGTTCGTCGCCATGGGCACCCGGATCGAACTGCACCTGTTCGGTGCGGCCGATGACGACGCGGTGATGGAAGCGCGACGCGCGATCGAGGCGGTCGACGACGCGCTGACCATTCACCGTCCTTCGCCAACGACGGCGCTCAACGAATGCCTGATGGCCGGCCGGCGAGCAGCCGTCGATGACCCCGTGCTGTTCGATGCGCTGGTCGAGATCGAGGCGGCTTACGCTGTGACTCAAGGTCTGTTCGATCCCGCAGCGGATGCCCGTACCGGGGCGGCGGGATGGCGTGCGATCTCGTTCGATCGCGACACTGCCCGCATCCAGGCCTCGCACCCCGTCGCGCTCGATTTCGGCGGCTTCGGCAAGGGCTTCGCGCTCGACCGGGCGTGCGGCACCCTGCGGCGGGCGGGGGTCCTGTCGGCCTTGCTGTCGGCGGGCGAGAGCTCGATCGCGGTGATTGGCGAACATCCGCTTGGCGGAGGGTGGCCATTCGCGATCCCCCATCCGCTGCAGCCCGAACAGACCCTCGCCGAACTCGAGCTGACGGACGAGGCGCTGTCGATTTCGTCCACCGTCGGCGCGGGAACCCATGCGCCGGATCGTGCGGCGATGATCCGCCCCACGGACGGAACGATCGTCACCGGCCGGCGCACCGCGGTCGCGGTGGATCGCAGCGGCGCCCGCGCGGAGGTGATGAGCACGGCGTTGCTCGTCGCCGATGACGATCAGGCGGGCCGCTTTCCGAATGAGCGGCAGGCGCGCCTTTTTCTCTTTGATTTTACCCGTGAGGCGGCGATGCCCGTGTCACCAGTGAGGACGGACGTACAATGATCGACAAGGATTTTGACCTGACGCGGCGGTCGTTTCTCGATCATGTGCTGAAGGCGTCGGCTGGAGTGGGGATGGCTGCCGCCGCGCCCTGGGCCGCCTTCGCCGCCCAGGCAAATCCGGCGCGGACCGATCGCGTGCGGCTGGGCGTGATCGGCACGGGTGATCGCGGAAGGGCGCTGATCCAGAATATCACGAAGACTCGCAACTGCACCGTGGCAGCGATCTGCGACGATTATGGTCCGCATCTGGCAAAGGGCCGGAAGCTGGTCGCCGCCACGACACGCACCTTTACCGATCATCGCGCGATGATCGATGCCGGCGGGCTCGACGCGGTGGTGATCGCGACGCCGCTCCATGTTCATGCGCGCCACAGCTTCGATGCATTCGACGCCGGGCTGCACGTCTGGTGCGAAAAGGCGATGGCGCGGACGATCGCCGATTGCGGCGCGATGGTGAAGCGCGCGCAGGACAGCCGCAAGGTGCTGCAGATCGGCCATCAAAGGATGTTCCACCCGACCTATCTGAACGCGCTTCGCCGGGTGAAGGCCGGCGAGATCGGCGGGATCACGCAAATTCGCGCGAGCTGGCACCGCAACAATAGCTGGCGCCGTCCGGTTCCCGCGGATGCGACCGATCGCCAGATCAACTGGCGCCTGTACCGCGACAGCTCGGCCGGGCTGATGACCGAGCTCGCGACCCATCAGCTCCAGGTCGGCAACTGGTTCCTCGACGCCCCGCCCACGCGCGTGATCGGGTCGGGCAGCATCTGCTTCTGGAAGGACGGCCGCGAGGTCTATGACCATGTCGCGCTGGTCTATGAGTATCCGGGCGGCCGCAAGCTGGTCTACACATCGTTGCTGAACAATGCGCGCTATGGCTGCGAGGAGCAGATCCAGGGCAGCACGGGGACGATCGAACCCGAACTCGGCCGTATCTATCAGGAGGTGTCGCCGAAGGTGCTCGCGCTCCAGCGAATGCAAAAGGACGTGGCCCGCGGACATAAGCGCACCGTTCCCATCGGCGGCGCGACTTGGTTCCCGGAGCTTCCCGTCACGACGCCGGGAGAATCGCTCGGCTGGGGCGAATATGACGAGACGATGCTGCAGTTCGAGGCGTTCGGCGAGGCGGTGCGCAGCGGCACACCGGTGCCGGGCCTGCTGCGCCAGGCCTATTATGCCAGCGTGGCGTCGCTGATGGGCGAAGAGGCGATGGACAGCGGCCGGTCGGTCGACTGGCCCTCGTCGCTCGTCAATGTCTGACCCGATCTGATATCAAGGAGCCTGTGATGGACCATATCGATCGTCGTGCCCTGCTCGCTGGTGCGGGGATTGCGGCAACATTCGCCGGAGGCGCGCTCGCCCAGTCCACCTCGCAGGGCAATGCCGTTTCGCAGGACGTTGCGCCGAGCGGACCCGAACCCACCGCGCGGCACCGCATCCGGTTCGCCGTGATCGGGCTCGATCATTCGCACATCTATTCGATGACCGACGCGCTGATCCGCGGCGGCGGTTCGCTGGTCGCCGTCCACGCCGCCGATCCCGCGCAGCTCGCGCCGTTTCTGAAACGCTATGGCGAGGTTAAGATCGCGCGCAGCGAGGCCGAGATCCTGGAGGATAGCTCTATCCAGCTCGTCGCCAGCGCAGCGGTGCCCAATCTGCGCGCGCCGCTCGGCATCCGCGTGATGCAGGCCGGCAAGGACTATCTTTCGGACAAGCCCGGCATCACCAGCCTGGACCAGTTGGCGGCAGTGCGTCGCATCATCCGCGAGAGCAAACGCAAGTTCGCCATCATGTATTCCGAGCGGTTCGAGGTGCGCGCCGCCGTCAGGGCGGGCGAGCTGGTGAAAGCCGGGGCGATCGGCAAGGTCGTCCAGACCGTCAATCTCGCGCCCCACCGGATCAGCGCCCCCAGCCGCCCCGCATGGTTCTTCGACACCAGGAATTATGGCGGCATCCTGACCGACATCGGCAGCCATCAGGCCGATCAGTTCCTGTTCTACACCGGATCGACGCAGGCGCATGTCGTGGCGTCGCAGACCGGCAATTTCGCCTGGCCGCAGCATCCGAAGTTCGAGGATTTCGGCGACATGATGGTCACCGGGAATGCCGGCACCGGCTATATCCGCGTCGACTGGTACACGCCCGACGGGCTGTCGACATGGGGCGACGGGCGGCTGTTCATCCTCGGCACCGAAGGGTTCATCGAGCTCCGCAAATATGTCGATATCGCCGGTCGGCCCGGCGGCAACCACCTCTTCATCGCCGATCGCAAGGGCACGCGCTACGAGGATTGCAGCAAAGTCCACCTGCCGTTTGGCCCGCAATTTGTGAGCGACATCGTCGAACGCACGCAGGTCGCCCAGGATCAGGACCAGGCGCTGCTGGCGGCCGAGCTGGTGCTGACCGCACAGAAGGATGCGAAGCGACTGGCCAGGGGGCCAGCCGCGCCGGTTCAATAATCCTTGGAATATCGGAAGTTAACCGCCGTGCCGTTCGATCCGCCGGTCTGGCTGAGGATCGACAGCGCCTTTGACAGCGCAATCTCCAGCTGGGTGGCGGTAAAGCCCTTGGTGTCGGTGATGATCTCCACATAGATGTCGTTGGAGATGTACTGGCCAGCGGCGACCGAGGTGCCGCGCCCGGTGGTCTCGTCCGCGCCCAGGATGCGCAGCCGGTCGATGCCGGTCGCCCCGCGCAGCTTGCCCAGCGGATTGAGCCCGCCGCCCGATCCGCGCAGGCCGTTCAGCGCCGATGCCAGCTGGATTGCCTGCACCGCGGACAATTCCGTGACGGAGTTGCCGAACAGGATGCGAGAGAGAAGCTCGTCCTGCGGCAGGTTTGGCGTGCTGCTGAACGCGACCTGCGGATTGAGCGCGCGGCCGGTGATGTTGATCGTGACGGCGGTGCCCTGGATATCCGCGGTCGCGGCGATCTGAAGCGACGGGTTGGTCGCCTGCCCGCCTTCGAAACGCACCACGCTCGACTGGTCGAGGTCGAAGCGCCGCCCGGCGAAGCTGTAGGTGCCGCGCACCAGATCGACCGTGCCGGTGACGACCGGCGCGGCGGATGTGCCGCCGACGCGCAGGTCCGCGCCCCACTCGCTCTCCAGCCCCATGCCGCTGACGTACAGCCGTTCCTCGGCGAGGATGCGCAGATCGAGGTTGAACAGGCCCGGCGGGCCATCCCCCGCCGCCTGCTGCGCGGCCTGCGCGCGCGTCGTGCCCTTGCGGCGAACGCCTTCCAGCTCGGCGATCTCGGCGGCGCCCTGGCGGATGATCTCGTAGCGCACCTCAGGCAGGCGCAGGGTGCCGCGCACATAGGCCCCTTGCGCATTGTTGGTGATCGCGACATCGCCCGAGACGCGTGCGGAGACCGCATCGCTTTCGGCCAGCTGGGCGTTGGTCAGCGTTGCGCGGACGTCGATCGGGAAGCCCGAATTGGCGGCGAAGCCGACGCTGCCGCGCGCGCTGACGGTGCCGTCGCCGGCGCGGCCGGTGAACTCGCTGATCTCGAACCGGTCATTGGTGAAGCGGCCATTCAGGCGGATCTGGCTGATGCGGGTGCCGTAGGTCTCATTGTCATAGGTCAGCGCATTGGCGCGGATCACGCCCGTCGCGCGCGGCTGGCCGACCGTGCCGGAGACATCGGCGGCGATGCCGATCGGGCCCGAGACCTGCTGGCCGGGGATCGCGGCGAGGCTCCACAGCACGTCGGCGGGGCCGTTATAGCGGATGCCGCCCGACAGCCCGCCATTGGTCAGCTGCGTGCTCCATGCGCCGCTGCCCGCGGGCTGCAGCCGGATCTGCGCGCGGCCGATGGTGGCGCCGGAGCGCTTGATCAACGCGGCGAGCGTGCCGCCTTCGGGGCGCAGCCCGCCCTGTGCGGATATATCGACCGGGGTAGAGACGATCGCCGCGCCCGAGCGGGTGAAATCGTCGATCGACAGTCGTAGATCGGCGCGCGGGAAGGCCGTGCTGGACGCCTGCGCGAAATCGAGCGCGCCGGTCGCGCGGCCGCCGATGCCGGCACCCGCTGCAAAGGTGTTGAGGAAGGCGAGATCGAAATTCTGGAACCGCGCCTGCGCCTCCAGTCCGGCGCCATAGCGTCCGGCGACGCGCACCTGGCCCTGCGGCGCGACGATGGTGACGGGCAGCAGGCGGTAGTTCGCCCCCTCGGCGCGGATCACCGCGGGCTGGGCAAGGCGGAAGGATACGGTGCCGACCTGCCCCTGCGCCGCGACACGGTAGAGATTGGGCGACAGCTGCGCATTGGCGGCGATGCGGAAGCTCGCGCCCGAACGGCCGCTTGCGACCAGCTGCGCGGTCCCGCGGCCGCCGCGGTAATTGACCCTGGCGCGGGCGGTCTGGATCAGCAGCTCACCCTGACGAACGCCCGCAAGCTGGATATCTGCGATGACCTCGGGCGTGTCGTACAGCGTCGCCGTCGCCTCGATGATCGCACGGTCGATCACCAGCCCGGCCTGGCCCGGGATGCGCGCGCCATTGGCGCGGGCGGAGACCACCGCACGCTGGTACTTCCCGACCGCGGCCAGCGTGATCACACCGTTGACGCCCGATCCGTTGGCGGTCAGCCGCCCGGTGAACGGCCCCGCCGCCGCCTGCTGCACCCGGCCGGCGAAATCGACCCCGGCGAAGCGCGCGCGGTTGATATCGACGGTCAGCGGACCGCGACCGGAGCGCACCAGCACATCGGCGTTGAACGGACCATAAGGCGATCCGCCGGTCGCGGTGACGGCATAGCCCGCCGCGGTGCCGCGGAGGATCGCCTCCACGTCGGTCAGCTGTACGCCGACATTGGGCCGCGCCGCGCGCAGGCGGACGAGCGGCCGCTCGACCGTGCCGGATATATCGACCGCGAGCGGGCCGTATTGATTCGAACTGCCCCGTGCGGTGAAGGCGATCCGGCCATCGGGGCGGTACGATCCGCGCCCGCCGGTCAGGCGGAACCGCGGCGCGTTGACGCGCAGATTTTCGATCACCGCCAGCCCCTCGGGATCATAGCGGATATTGCCCGCGATCACGGTGCGCCCGCCGAGGAACTCGGCCGCGCTGGCATTGTCGATGCGGACGGTTGTCGCGCCGAACCGTCCCTGCAGCCCGAACCCGCCCGACGGCGCGGTGACGAGGTTGATGTCGGTCGTCAGGTTGATGATGCCGACGCCCTCGATCCGGTAATCGTTGACCCGCCCCTTCAGCCCGCCGCGATAGATGCCCGTGGAGAGATCGGCGACGACGATCGCGGTCGCATCGATCTGCGGCGACCTTATACGCAGATTGTCCGACAGGATGGTGTCGCCCTGCATCGCGAAATCGCCGTTGATCGCGACGTTGGTCAACAGCCCCCCCGCGGCGGCATTCAGCCCGGTGACGCGGGCGATGCGCGCGGAGACGGGGACGAGGATGCGATCGGCGTCCACCCGGCTGCGTCCTTCGGCGTACAGTCCCTGCACCACCGTTGTGCCGAAGCCGATCGCGGCGGCGCGGATCTTGTAATCGACCACCGGCGTGGCGAACGCGCCGTCCAGCAGCAGCGAGGCGCGCACGTCGCGGCCATTCAGATTCTCGGCAATAGCGCCCGGCGTCAGCAGCCGTGCCTCGACGCGCATGTTGCCGAAACGGCTTCGGGCAAGATCGATCAGCCCGTCAGCGGTCACGGCGAGCGCCGGCGAACGCAATGACAGCCGCGTATCGGCGCGGCGTTCGGCCAGCGTGGTCGTCAGGTTCATGAACAGTTCGGGCGCGGTCAGCCGCTCGACCGGGCCCTGCATGATCAGGCCGGGGCGCAGGGGTCCGCGCACGTCGAACGTGCCGTTCTTCGCAGCCAGGTCCAGCCCCGCGAGCGGCTGGCCGCCCAGCGTCGCATTGAGCTTGCCCTGCCAGCTGGCCCAGTTGCCATTGCCGCCGATGGTGGCGTCGAGCGGCTGGGTCAGCCCGGCCATGCCGGCGATGATCCCGCCGGTGGGCGCGGCGAGGCGCGCATCGATCACCAGCCGGTTGTCCTCGGGCACGGCGTCCAGCACGAAATTCAGCCGGTCGCCCGCGCCCAGCGCCTCGACGCGTCCGTTCAATTGCGCACGGCCATCGGCGATATGCGCCTTTGCATCGATTGTTGCGACACGCGCGACGCTGCCGGTCACCGGTGCGCCCAGCATCAGCCTGCCGACCTGCAACCGGCCGATATCGATATCCAGATCGGGCAGCAGCGGCGCACCCGGATCGCTCGGCGTTTCCTTCAGCTCGGGCAAGCGGTCGAGCCGCGCGAGATTGATCGTCGCCGACCGCACATCGACATGGTTGCCGGCGAAGGCGAAGGGCCGCCAATCGAGATCGATCCGCGGCGAGGAGGCGAACACGCCCTTCGGATCGCTCAGCCGCAGTTCCCGGATCACCAGCTTGCCGTAGAGCGACCCGTCGAGCCGCCCGACATTGATCTTCAGCCCCGAAGCCAGCTCGTACCCGTCGAGCTGGCTGACGACGAAGCGCCGCCCCGGCGCGGTATTGAGCGCGAATACCGCCAGCACCGCGAGCAGCAGCAGCGAGACGATGGCGATGCCGATCCACTTGGCGATCCGCCAGCCCAGCGCGGCCTTGTCGCGGACGACGGTGGCGGTCTCCCCCTCTTCCGCCATCAGAAGGCCTGACCGATCGAGATATAGACGGCGATCAGCGATTCACCCTCGCGTCGCCCTATCGGCGTCGCGACGTCGAACCGGAGCGGGCCGAAATTGGTGTAATAGCGTCCGCCGATGCCGGCGCCGAAGCGCAGATCGCTGAAGCTCGGCGTGCTCGATTCATAGACCTGGCCGATATCGACGAACGGCACGATGCCGAAATTGCCGAAGCGGTAGCGCGCCTCGATCGCGCCCTCAAACAGGCTGCGCCCGCCGATCGGCCGGGTGATCGTGGCGGGATCCTCCTCGTCGGGATCGCTCGGATCGAAATCGGGATTGGGCTCGATCACCCGGGGCCCGAGCTGCTGATAGCCGAACCCGCGCACCGATCCGCCGCCGCCCGCATAGAGCCGCCGCGAGGGCGCGATGGCATCGCGCGGCGCGCCGACGATGCTGCCGACACGCGTGCGCGCCGCGATCACCAGGCTGTCGCTGACCGGATAATAGGTGCTGCCTTCGATCAGTCCGCGCGCATATTGGTTGTTGGCGCCCTGGCTTTGCGAAATTTCCGGGCTCAGCCGCGCCAGGATGCGGAAGCCCTTGGTCGGATCGAGCAGGCTGTCGGTGCTGTCAAAGCCGACCTGACCGTTGATCCCGGCAATGAAGAAATTCTCGCGCGCCCGTTCGCCCAGCGCCGGGTCGTAATTGGTCGTCTCGCGCGTCGCCAGCGCCTCGAAACCGTAAGCCCAGGTCCAGCGCTTCTGCCAGATCGGCGTCGAATCGAGCGAGATGCGGCCGTTGATCCCGGCGGTAAGCGCCTCGTACGCGTCATAATCCTGCCGGTTCGCGCCGAGCGACAGCAGCACCGTCCGGTCGCGGCGCCCGGCGTTGGACCGGCGGAAAGTGCCGGTCAGCCCCTGTTCCTGGGTGCCCGCGACGCCCGTGACGATCAGCGCGCCTTCGGGGCGGAACAGGTTCTTGTGCGTCCAACTGCCATCGATGCGAAAGCCCTGCCCGGTCGAATAGCCCGCGGTCGCCGCCAGTCGCCGCGACGGTCCGGCGTTCTGGGTGACCAGCAGATTGACATATTCGCTGCCGTCGGGTGCGATCTCGCCGGTCCGTTGCGGTTCGACCGCGACCGAATCGAACAGGCCGGTCGCGACCATCGCCTCCCGCAGATCGTCGACCTTGCGGTTGTCGTACAGCTCGCCGCGCTCGAAGCGTGACAGCACGCCGACATGCTCGGCATCGAACGCCAGCGTGCCGGTGGTGGTGTAGCCGCCGAACGAGGAACGCGGCCCCGGATCGACCGGCAGCGTGTAATCGCCGCTATGGTCGGCATCGTCGAGCACGATGTCGCGCGCGCCGACCTTGACGAAGGGATAGCCGCGCTGCGGCAGCTGCAGGCTGATCCCGGCCTCCGCGCCTTCGATCGCCGCGGCGATGATCGGATCGCCGGTCTTGAGCGCGAGTATCTCGCGCGGCATGCCCGCGGGAATGGTGTCCGGCCCCTCGATGGCGATATCGCCCAGCGCATAACGCTGCCCGGCCGACGCGCTGATCGTCGCGGTGGCGCGGCCCGGCTGGCCCTGCACCGGCTCGACCAGCGAGGAGACGACGGCGTCATAATAGCCCTCGGACTTCAGAATGCGCAGCGCCAGCGCCTCGTCTTCGCGCGCGCGTGCTGCGATGACCGCGCCGTTGGCGCCTTCGCCGTCACCATCCTCGAGCGCGGAGAGCGCGCGGAACTGATCCTCCAGCCCGGCCGCATCCATCCCCTCGACTACCAGGGTGTAGCGAACGGAGGGCGCGGGCGCCGCTTCCTCCCCCGCGACCGCCTGGGGCGGTTCGACGTCGAAGGTCGCGAGCGGCGGCAATGGCTGGGCCAGCGCCGGATCGGGCGCGGTGTTGGCGACGGCAGGCGGTGGAACCTGCGCCGGCGCATCGACCTGCTGCTCCGCCGGCAGCGCGTCGATATCCTCGATCGGCGCAAGTGGCTGGCCCAGTTCCGCGTCGATTGGCGGCAATGCTTCCTCGAACTGCGAATCCGGGATGATCGGATCGCTGTCGAGCACGGTTTGCTGAGCGTTTTCACGCTCTTGCTCGACCGGATCAGGCGCGCGCTGCGGCGCGGCCGTGAGCGCGGCTGGCGTCAGGCAGACCGCAGCGAGGAGGATCGAACACTTCATTACGCGTCGGAACTGCCAATAAGTTCAATCACATCTGGAGTGCGCCTAGGTCGGTGGGTCTGGTTTGGCAACCGGATGCTTAACCACTTCAGGGCTGATCGAACAGCGGTGCGGCCATTTTTTTGAGGTCCGCGGGCGGAATCTTGGCGACCTCGCGATCATAAGTGAGCAGGCCGTTGAGCTCGCCCTCGATGTCGCTGGTCTCGGTGTAGACCGCGGCGCTGAGGCCGATCTCCTTCGCCTGGCGGATGATCTCGTCGAACTTGCGCTTGTAGCGGGCGCGGTAGTCGGCGGGGTCCTTGGCGAACTGGTAGATGCGCGCGTCGCGATCGGTGAACCACAGATGCCCCGGCACCGGCAGGCCGACGCCGCCATATTCGCCGGTCACTAGCGGCCTGTCTCCCTGCGGCTCGGGCGCGACGGGCACCTCGTCATAGGTGTGGATGTCGTAGACGTCGGAGACGATGCCGGGGAAATCGAACCAGCCGCTCGCCGAATTGACCAGCCGGCTGGGGTCCATCGCCTTGGCCAGCCCGCCGACGGTGTTGGCGTCATACTGGCCCCAGCCTTCGTTGTTGGTGACCCACATCACGATCGACGGGAAGGGCCGGAGCGCGCCGATCATGCGCGACAGCTCATATTGATACTGCGCCGTCGCGGCCGAGGACATCGTCGCCTCGCGGTCGCTTTCGCGGCGCACCGCCTGATCGCCCAGCGCACCCGACGGCATGTCCTGCCAGATCAGCATGCCAAGCCGATCGGCGTCGTGATAATATTGCGCCGGCTCGACCTTGATATGCTTGCGCAGCATGTTGAAGCCCGCGCTCTGGAGCCATTCCATGTCGTAGCGCGCGGCCTCCGCCGAGGGCGGGGTGAGCAGGCCTTCGGGCCACCAGCCCTGATCGAGCGTGCCGTTCTGGAAGATCGGCTTGTTATTAAGGAAGATCGCCGGCCGGCCGGTGCGCGGGTGCTTGCCGGTCGAGATCTTGCGCATGCCGAAATAGCTTTCGACGCGGTCGCGCCCACGCTCGGTCACGCGCGCCTTCGCATAGGCGTCAACCTCGGCCTGGGTCATGCCCTGCGGCCGGTCGCGCGGCGGCTGCAATTCCATCCACGGCGTGTCGACCTTCACCAGCTCCGCGGTGAGATCATAGAGGAAGGGATCGTCGGGCGACCACAGCCGCGGCTTGGGAATCGACAGGGTCGCGCGGCGGTTGCCGCGGATGAGCGCGGTCGCCACCGTGCGATTGCCGGCGCGCGCGGTCAGCCGCACCGCATCGCTGGGCGCCGTCGCCGAATTGAGCAGGACATCGACGGCTACCGTGCCTTTGTCGATATCCGGCGTCGCGCGGACCTCCTGGATGTGCAGTTCGGGCACCGGCTCCAGCCACACCGTCTGCCAGATGCCGCTGACCGCGGTGTACCAGATGCCCCGCGGCTCCAGCGTCTGCTTGCCGCGCGGCTGATCACCGGTGGAGGTGGGATCGGCGACCTTGACGACGATCTCGTTGGCGCCCGGCTTCAAATGCGGGGAGACGTCGAAGCTGAACGGGTCCGATCCGCCCTTGTGGCTGCCGATCAGCACGCCGTTGATCCACACGAAGGATTCGAAATCGACCGCGCCGAAATGCAGCAAGGTGCGCTTGCCCGGCCAGCTGGCCGGGAGAGTGAAGCTGCGGCGATACCATAGCCGGTCATTGGGCAGCAGCTTGCGCGCGACGCCCGACAGCTTCGATTCGACCGCGAAGGGGACCAGGATCTTGCCGTCCATCGCTGTGGGTGCGCCGGGCGCGGTCGCCGGGGTGATCGCATAGTCCCAATGGCCGTTCAGGTTGAGCCAGTCCTTGCGCACCATCTGCGGGCGCGGGTAGCCGCGCCAGGCATTTTCCGCCGTCACCTTCTTGCCCCAGCGGCTGATGATCGGACCGACATAGGCGGGGCCGCCCTGGACGGTGCTGGGATCGGTGAAGCCGGCAGTGCCGGTGGGCGAGTTGGCCGGCTTGACCGGCGGCAGCCCCGCGTTCTGGGCAATCGCCGGGGTCGCTGCGCCGATGAGCAGCGCCGCTGCGATCAGATGAAGCCGTGCCATATGAATCCCCTTTTGATTTTGTTCGTGTGTGATCGGTCAGTCGCGCTTGTTCATTGCGGCGCGCAGTTCGGGCGTCATCGAATCCATCGCCTGCGGGCGGTCGGGCGGCTCGCTGCCGCCCCAATTCTGGCGCTTGTCCTTCGGCCCGTTGTAGCTTTCGCGCCAGGGATCGACGAAGCTCGCCACTGCCCATGCGTCCCACTGGGCCGCCATGTGCTTGACCCGCGCGGGATCGGTCGCGGCGAGATTGCGCGTCTCGCTGCGATCGACCTGCATGTCGTAGAGCTCCCACGGTTTCTGGAACGGCGAGACGAGCTTCCACCGGCCGTCACGCACGGCGCGATTGCCCTCATGCTCGAAGAAGATCGGCTTGCCTCGCGTGATCGCGCCGCCGTGGAAGGCGGGCGCCAAGCTGACGCCCTGCATCGGCACGATCGCCTTGCCCTTTACCTCCGCCGGGTAGCGCGCGCCCGAGACATCGACGACGGTTGCCATGATATCGACCAGATGGCCGGGCTCGCGCACAAAGCTGCCACCCCGCGCCGCATCGATCCCGCGCGGCCAGTGCGCGATCAGCGGGGTGGCGATGCCGCCTTCCTGGGTGTGGTGCTTGAAATACTGGAACGGCGTGTTCGACAATGTCGCCCAGTTCATGCCGATGAAGATGCGCGATGTCGCGCCGCCCAGCGGCCCTTCGCCGAGCGAACGCCCGTCGGGCCCGCTTTCGGCGTTGCCGCCATTGTCCGCCATGAACAGGATCAGCGTGTCGTCATACGCGCCATTGGCCTTGAGCCGCGCGACGAGATCGCCGACCGCCTTGTCAACCCGCGCGATATTGGCGGCATAGGTCGCCATGATTCCGTCGAACCGGTCGCGATCGGCCGCGGACAGCTTGTCCCAATTATAGGTGTTGGGCAGGCGGGACGGCAGGGTGACCTCTTCGCCGAGCAGGCCTAGCTTGCGCTGCTTTTCCAGCCGGCGGGCGCGAATCGGATCCCAGCCTTCGCTATATTTGCCGCGGAACTTCGCGACATCCTCGGGCGGAGCCATGACAGGAAAATGCGCGGCTACGAACGGCAGATAGAGGAAGAAGGGCTTGTCCTTCGCCCGTGCCTCCTCGATGAATTTCGTTCCCCAATCGACGAACAGATCAGACGAATACCAGTCGCCCTTGCCCAGCTCGTCCGAACTCGCCGGAACGTCGCGACCGTCGATCACCACCTTCTTCGCGTTGGGTTGCGGCTGGTTGCGGAAATACAGCTCGCCGACGGGCGACGCGAACGAGCGGTCGAACCCGCGCTGCACCGGTCCGACGCCCTTCGACATGCCGAGGTGCCATTTGCCCGCCATGGCGGTGAGATAGCCCGCCGGCCGCAGCACCTCCGCCATCGTCACGACGCGATCGAGCAGCCGGCCGCGCAGCCCCTGCGCGCCCGGTATATCGACCGGCTCGAGATGGCCGAGCCCCGCCTGGTGCGGATAGGCCCCGGTCAGGAGCGCCGCGCGCGACGGGCTGCACCGCGCATTATTGTAGAACTGGGTGAAACGCAGTCCGCCGGCGGCGAGCGCGTCGATATTGGGCGTCGGGATCTCGCTGCCGTAGCAGCCGATATCGGAGAAACCCATGTCGTCGATCAGGATGACGATGATGTTGGGCCGCTTGGCCGGCGCCTGCGCCAGGCCGGGCGCGGCGTGGGCAAGCACGGCGGTCGCGGCGGCTCCGGCAAGCAGGCGTAGCGCGTGGCGGCGGGTTCGCATCATCTCGGACGTCCCTTCGGCGGTTAGTTGGGCAGCGCCGCGATCCAGCGATCGAGCCCCCCGCGGATGCGGTTCAGCACGGCCGGCTGGCGCGCGGCGAGATCGGTGGTCTCGTTCGGATCGGCGTCGAGATCGTAGAGCTGCACATCCTTGCCGCCGGGGTTCATCAGCAGCTTCCACTTGCCGTCGCGCACGGCATAGAGCGGGGCGCGGTCGCGCGGCTGCGCGGGCTGGGGCGGCAGTTTCATGCCCGCCTTGCCATAGGCCCAGTACAGCGCCGGACGCGCCGCCATCGGCTTGCCCGCCATCGCCGGCGACAGATCGACGCCGTCGATCCCTGTCGGCATCTGCACCCCTGCCACCGCCGCGAGCGTCGGCAACAGATCGACACCGTGGCCGACGCTGCGCTCGTCGCGCAGTCCGGCACGAATGTGCTTGGGCCAGGCCATGATCAGCGACTGGCGGATGCCGCCTTCATAGTTGCTCCACTTGCGCCCGCGCAGCGCGAGTACGCTGCCCGGCGCCGTGCGGCCATCCTTGTAGTATTTCGGCAGCGAAGCGGGGCCGTTGTCGGAGGTGAGCACGATCAACGTGCTCTCCGCCTCGCCCATTGCCTCTAGCCTGTCGAACAGCTTGCCGAGATCACGGTCCATCCCGCGAATCGCGCCGAGGTAGAGCGCATCTTCGGGGTCCGCGGCCTTTGCCTGCACCGCCTCCGCATCGGTGCCGTCGGGCGCCCACGGATCATGGACATCGTTCAGCCACAGCTGGACGAACCACGGCCGATCCTTGTTGCGCGTGACGAAATCGATCGTCTTGTCGGCGTAGAGTCCGGTCAGCTTGCGCTTGACCTCCCATGTCGTCGGTCCCTGCCCGAGCGCTTCGGATTGCTTGGCAAGATCACTTTCATGATCCGACACGAGCACGCGCGGCCCCAGCCCCTCGAACGTCGTGTAGCTTTCGTCGAAACCATAGGCGGTCGGCCACGGCGCATCGCCGATGTCGCGCCCGCCGCCCAGATGCCATTTGCCGAAATGCCCGGTCGCATAGCCCGCGTCCTTGAGCATCCGCGCGACGTTGGGCAGTTTTGGATCGAGCCAGTCGGCCTGGCCGTGCTCGGCGTTGAAGGCGCGTCCGCTGACATAGTTGACGAAGCCCAGCTCGGCGGGGAAGCGCCCGGTGAAGAAGCCCGCGCGCGACGGCGAGCAGATCGGCGCCGCGTCGTAGAAGCGCGTCATCAGCAGGCCGCGCTTCGCCAGCCGGTCGATATTGGGGGTCGCGACCTTGCGGTTGCCCATCACCGACAGATCGCCAAAACCCATATCGTCGATCAGCACGAACAGGATGTTCGGCCGGGGCGATTGCCGGGAATGCGCGGTCGCGGTCGGCGATGGCTGCGCATGCGCCGGAGCCGGGGCCATGGCGACCAGCGCGGCCCCCGCAAGCATTGCCAAGCGGGCGGCGAGATTGCGCGATCGCTCTGCGCGGCGTTGGCTTACCCCGGTCACTAAACTCTCCCTTTTCTACGCTTGGCGCCCGCCTTATTGCCGGTGGATCGTGCCCGTTCGTTGGGGTCTGCCGCCCGTGGCCGACGCTATATCAGGAAATTGGTACCATTGAAGATGATTTATCTGATCTATGTGTATTTCCGATCTGAGGAGGCCTGAGGCGCTATGAAAAATATGGCGAGCCCGGTGGCGAGCACCGATCGGCCGGGCATGCGGCATCTGCCCGGCGGAACGTTCCGCATGGGATCGGACCGCTTTTACCCGGAGGAGGGACCGTCGCGCCTGGTGAAGGTCGATCCCTTCTGGATCGACGAGACGCCGGTCACCAACCGCGAGTTCGCCGCGTTCGTCGAGGCCACGGGATATGTCACGATCGCCGAGATCGCGCCCGATCCCGCCGACTATCCGGGGATGGACCCCGCCCTGGCGCACCCCGGCTCACTGGTGTTCCAGCGTAGCGCAATGCCTGTGCCGCTCGACGATCCCGGCCAATGGTGGGCGTTCGTCTTCGGCGCCGATTGGCGTCATCCGACCGGGGTCGACAGCGGCATCGACGACATTCTCGATCATCCGGTGGTGCAGGTCGCCTATGACGATGCCGCCGCCTATGCCGCCTGGGCGGGCAAGGCGCTGCCGACCGAGGCCGAATGGGAGTTCGCGGCGCGGGGCGGGCTTGAGGACGCCGATTATGCCTGGGGCGACGCGCTTGCCCCGGGCGGTCAGACCATGGCCAATTACTGGCAGGGGCTGTTCCCCGTCTCCAACCTGCGCGCGGACGGCGGCTATCGCACGACGCCGATCGGCAGCTATCCGGCGAATGGCTATGGCCTGTCGGACATGATCGGCAATGTCTGGGAATGGACCCGCGACTGGTTCGTCGAGGCGCGCAATCTGGCGCCCAAGCGGGCATGCTGCGCCATCGACAATCCGCGCGGCGGCACGCGCCATGCCAGCTTCGATCCCGGCCAGCCCGGGGTGCGGATCGGACGGCGCGTGCTCAAGGGCGGATCGCATCTGTGCGCCGCCAACTATTGCCAGCGCTACCGCCCGGCTGCGCGGCATGCCCAGATGATCGACAGCGCGACCAGCCATATCGGCTTTCGCTGCGTCGTGCGCGGCGGCTAGGCCGGCGGGGGCAACCGCCGCTCGACCGCCACCACGCCAAGCGACACCAGCACCAGCGCGCCCGCGAGCAGGAACATCGGCGCCAGCTGGCTGCCGCTGGCCTCGGCGACGCGGGGCACCAGCGTCTGCGCGATGAAGCCGCCGAGATTGCCGGTGGCGTTGATCGCCGCGATGCCCGCCGCAGCGCCGCTGCCGGTGAGGAAGCGCGGCGGCAGCGTCCAGAAGATCGGCTGGCCGGCGAAGATCGCCGAGGCGGCGATGCACAGGGCGATGAACTTTGGCACCGCGCCGGGCAGCAGCACGCTCGCCACCAGCGCCGTCGCGCCGATCAGCGCGGGGACGACGATATGCGCGCTCGAATGCCGCCGCTTCGCCGCCCATCGCGGCACCAGCCACAAGGCGAGACCGACCTGCGTCCACAGCAGCGCGTTGATCAGCCCGTTCATCGTGTTCGACACGCCGAAGCCCTGGACGATCGTCGGCAGCCAATAGCTGAGCCCGTAGGCGGCAAGCGGAAAGCCGATGAAGGTCAGGCACAGCATCAGCACGCGCGGATCGGCTATTGCCCGCCATTCGGCGCGCGGCGTCACCGCTTCCGTCGCCCGGTCCGCGGCGAGTGCGCGCGCCAGCCAGCCGCGCTTCGCATCGTCAAGCCAGGGCGCGGTCGCCGGCGTGTCGGGCAAACGGGCGAGCACGACCGGCACCAGCAGCAACGCCGGCAGCCCGGTCACGACGAACACCCATTGCCACCCCCGGAAACCCATCAACCCGTCGAGGTCGAGCAGCGCGCCGCCGATCGCCGACCCGGTGATGTTGGCGACGACGCTCGCGATCATGAACAGCCCGACCGCGCGGGCGCGGTGGCGCTGCGGATACCACAGCGTCAGGGCGTAGAGCACGCCGGGGAACAGCCCCGCCTCCGCCGCGCCCAGCAGGAAGCGCAGCGCGTAGAAGACCGGCGCGCTGGTGGTGAAGCCGAGCAGGACCGTGACCAGCCCCCAGGTCGCCATGATCCGCGCGAACCAGCGCCGCACCCCGACGCGGACCAGGATGAGGTTGCTCGGCACCTCGAACAGGAAATAGCCGATGAAGAACAAGGCCGCGCCCAGCCCGAACGCCGCCTCGCTCAGTCCCAGATCGGCCGCCATCTGCAGCTTGGCGTAGGACACGTTCTGCCGGTCGATATAGGCGATCAGGTAGATCAGCCCGAGCAGCGGCATCAGCCGCCAGGTGATCTGCCGGACGGTCGCCGTCTCCAATGCCGCTTCGGTTTCCGTGTTCACTTGGGCAGACCAGCCATCCAGCCGCGCAGCTTCGCCATCAGGCGATCGCGTACCGCGGGCTGGCTGGCGGCGAGATTGCGCGCCTCGTTGGGATCGGCGGCAAGGTCGTAGAGTTGCACTTCGGCACCACCCGCATTCATCAGCAGCTTCCAGTCGTCCTCGCGAACCGCGAACCGCGGCGACACGTCGCGCGGGTTGGGCGAGAGATTGGGCTGGTCCGGCGCGCCTTCCTTGCCATAGGCCCAGAACAGCGCCGGACGCTGCGCAACCTCCCCGCCCGCCAGCACGGGAGCCAGATCGACGCCGCGCGCATTCGCACCAACCGGCGCGCCGGCGATGCCGGCAAGCGTCGGCAGCAGGTCGACGCCGTGCCCAACCGTCTTCTCATCGCGATGGCCGGCGCGGACATGGCCCGGCCAGTGCAGGATCAGCGGCTGGCGGATGCCGCCTTCGTACAGGCTGAACTTGCGCCCGCGCAGGTCGCCGGCGCCGCCCGGCGGCGTCGCCCCGTCCTTCATGTAACGCTTCAGCGGCGACGGGCCGTTGTCCGATGTGAATATGATCAACGTGTCCTGCGCCTCGCCCATCGCCTCCAGCCGAGCGAACACCCGGCCAAGCGCGCGGTCCATGCCGACCAGGCTCGCCAGGAATTTCTCGTCATCGGCATCCTTGCCCTTGCCGCGCACCGTGGCAAGGTCTTCGGCGGCGGGCGCCCAGGGATCGTGGACGTCGTTGAGCCACAACTGGACGAACCAGGGCCTGTCCTTGTTGCGGGTGACGAAATCGATCGTCTTGTCACCGTAGAGCGGGGTGAGGTTCTTCTTCACCTCCCAGGAAAATGCCCCCTGCCCCAGCTTGGCCGACTGATCGGACAGGTTGCGCTCCTCGTCGGAGACCAGCACGCGCGGCCCCAGTCCCTCGAACGTGGTGAAGCTTTCATCGAAACCATAGGCGGTCGGCCACGGCGCATCACCGATGTCGCGCCCGCCGCCCATGTGCCATTTGCCGATATGCGCGGTCGCGTAGCCCGCACCCTTCAGCATCCGGGCAAGATTGGGAAGCTTCGGATCGAGCCAGTCGGCCTGTCCCAGCTGGGCGTTCTTCGCGCGCGCCGCGGTGATGCCGACGAAGCTGACCTCGGCGGGGAATCGTCCGGTGAAGAAGCCCGCGCGCGAGGAGGAACAGATCGGCGCCGCATCGTAGAAGCGCGTCATCAGCACCCCCTGCTGCGCCAGCCGGTCGAGATGCGGCGTCGCAACCTTGCGATTGCCCATCACGGACAGATCGCTGAAACCCATATCGTCGGCGAGGATGAACAGGATGTTGGGCCGCGCACCCTGGGCCGGGGCGACAGCGGACGGCTGCGATGACTGTGCAGCGGCGGGCGCGGGCATCGCGACACCCGCAAGGGCGATGGCCGACGACGTTGCGAGAGCAGCCGACCGCCTCAGCCATCCGTAAAACCCCATGAGATCCCTCCCGTACGTTTATATATGACAAATGCGCCTTCAAACATCTGGATTGAAAGCGAGATAGGCCGATTTATCGCGATGTTGCGCACAACTAGCTGCAATCGCACGATCTGAAAAGTCTGATTTATCTTGACAGAAACTTTGTGGCTACGGCAGGGGCGCCCTGTCGCCCCTCCGACTCTGTCGTCGGATTGGCAAGAAAAACAGACAGAATGCCGGCATGTCGCCCGTGGGAGGGAAGACCAATGAACACCCGCATCGCGCTCGCGCTCGGCGCATCGGCTTTCGCGCTGACGGCGGCGAGCGCCGCCGGCGCCGCACCACAGGATCAGACCGCCGACACGCCTCCCCAGCAGGTCGAGCCCGCGCAGGTCGATGAAGCGCAGGAGCCGCAGCAGGCGGAGCCGGAAACCGGCGAGGACATCGTCGTCACCGGCATTCGCGGTTCGCTGGAACGCGCGGCGGCGATCAAGCAGAATGCGACGCAGGTGGTCGATTCGATCGTCGCGCAGGACATCGGCAAGCTGCCCGATCCCACCACCGCGGCGGCGCTGCAGCGCGTGCCGGGCATCCAGGTGTCGGTCAACCGCAACAACGAGCTCGGCGACGTCCGCGTTCGCGGCCTGCCCGACGTCCTGACCACGGTCAACGGGCGCGAGGTGTTCACCACCACCGGCCGCCGGCTCGATCTGCAGGACCTTCCCGCGGAGGCGCTGGCCGGGGTCGATGTCTACAAATCCCAGACGCCGGACCTGATCGAGGGCGGCCTCGCTGGGGTCATCGACCTGAGACTCAACAAGCCGTTCAGTTTCAACAAGCCGACGGTGGTGGCGTCCGCGCGCGGCAATTACGGCAAGCGCACCGAAAAGATCGACCCGCAGCTCGGCCTGCTGGTGACCAACCGTTTCGACACGCCGATCGGAGAGATCGGCGTGCTGGCGAACGGCACTTTCTCCGAATCCAGCTATCGGCGCGACAACACCGTGCTGCTCGCGCTGCGCAGCGCGGCCACGGCGCCGCTCAATACGCCGGGCACGCTGATCCCCAACATCCTCCAGACCTTCCCCGAGGAAGGGACGATCCGCCGCACCCAGGCCAATGCCGCGATCCAGTGGAAGCCGGCCGACGGGCTGGAGGTGTATGTCGACGGGCTGTACACGCGCTTCCGCGATCGCGGCGCGCGCTACGGCGCGAACACGCAGGCGTTCACCAGCGGCGTCACGCTCACCGACGTCCAGCTGAGCGACAATTGCTACACCGCGCGCGTCACCGGCGCGGGGCAGAACCCGACGGTCATCGTCAATCCCACCATCCCCGAGGGGCAGCCGGGCCGCGAGACGATGCAGCCCAACACGCTTCAGGACCTCTGCTATATCGACAGCGCGACGCTCACCAATCCGGTGGTCAACCTGACCACCCAGGCGCGCGACTTCGTCCAGGTCAACAAGCAGATCGCCGGCGGCGTGACGTGGGACCGTGACGGGACCAAGGTCAATCTCGACGCCTCGTACCAGACCTCCCGCAGCGACTCCAAGAACATCGTGGTCGATATCGGCCGGCGCCTATCGAGCTTCAGCTTCCGGACCAATGTGGACGGTGTCGCGCAATATCAGACCGACGCGGCGGCGCTGGTCGACCGCAGCGGGATGTATATCCGCAACAGCGTCCAGCAGAACCTCTCGATGGCGGAAGGCGACCTGTTCACGACCAAGCTCGATCTGGAGCAGGAGCTGGGCGGCATCCTCAGACGCGCGAAATTCGGCGCCCGCTATGCGCGCCGCGCGGCCGACAATTATGCGACCGTCCTCAACACCGCGGTGCCCGGCGGCAACATCGGCACGCCGAGCGAGGCGACCGCGGTGCTGGTCTCCAACACCGGACTGCCGGACGAATTCCTGTCGGTCGGCTCGGTCTCGCCGAGCATCAACAACGGCGCGCGCTTCCTGATCCCGAACCCGGATTACATTCTGTCCGAAGAGGGTCTCGACGCGCTGCGGACCTATATCGGCCAGCCCACCGGCACGCCCGCCTTCCAGAAGGACCGCCAGTTCAACGCCAAGGAATCGACCTACGCCGCATATGGCCAGCTCGAATATGAGATCCCGATCGGCTCCAGCGCGCAGATCGACGGTGTGCTGGGCGGCCGCTACATCAGGACCGAACGGACGCTCGAGACCTTCTCGAAGCAGGGCACCGGCGCGAACGTGACCTTCACGCCGGTGACGACGGGGCAGACAGATCGCGACTTCCTGCCGACCGCGACCGCACGGCTGAAGTTCGACAACGGCCTGCAGGCGCGCCTCGGCTTCAGCAAGTCGATCCGCCGGCCCGAATTCGGCGACCTCAACCCGTCGGTGATCCTGTCGCTGTCGAACAACCCCTTCGTCCAGAGCGGCGGCAGCGCGGGCAACCCCGATCTGCGCGAGCAGAAATCGAACAGCTACGACGCGACGCTCGAATATTATTTCAAGGGCGGGTACGTCGCCGTCGCCGGCTATTATCGCGAGATCACCGATCGCGTGATCAACAGTCCGCAGGTCGAGATTTTCGACGGCGTCTCCTACAGCGTCAGCCGCCCGCGCAACGTCGGTGAGGCGACGCTGAAGGGCATCGAGGTCAGCGGCCAGTATTTCTTCGATTTCCTGCCCGGGGCGCTGTCCGGCTTTGGCCTCCAGGGCGCCTTCACGCTCGCGGATTCGAAGATCGGCGGCGACGATGTGCTCGCCGGCAACCCGCTGCAGGGCGTGTCGAAGTACAATTACACCGCCGGATTGCTGTACGAGAAATCCGGGCTGAGCGGCCGTCTGGTCTACACCTATCGCTCCAGATATTTCGCCAGCGACCAGACCGGCGCCATCTCCGTCCGTCCGGCACCGGAGGGGGCGACGCCGACCGACCCGGTCGAGGTCCCGACGCTGCTCAGCTATGTCCGCGGCGCGGGCCGGCTCGATTTCAACATCGGCTATGACGTGAGCGAAGCGGTGCGCATCGATCTCGGCGGCACCAACATCCTCGGCAACAGGACCGTGAGTTATCTGGGTCAGCCGTTCCAGCCCTTCGAAGGCTATTATGACGAGACGACCTACTCGCTGGGCGCGCGCGTGCGGTTTTGACCGGAATGCGATCCTTGCCCGCCTGGCGGTCGGCGCTGGCCACCCTCCTGCTGGCAGGCGCCGGCCCGGCGCACGCGCAGGAGACCGCATCGGTCCTCGACGGCGGGGATCCGACGCTGATCTTCGCCGACGGACAGGCCTGGCTCTATCCCACCGGGGGCAATACCTCCCTGTCGAGCTGGTCGTCGGCCGATCTCAAGACGTGGCGCGCGCATGGACCATTGCTCCATCAACGGGACATCGCCTGGATCGACGACGACGGCGCGCCGCGGCACTCGCTATGGGCGCCCGACATGGTGCAGACGAAGAAGGGCTGGTTCTTCTATTATTCGGTCGGCCCGCAGACCCCGACACCCAGCCGCATCGGCGTCGCCCGGTGCAGTGGCCCGGCAGGCCCCTGCACCGACAGCGGCAAGCCGCTGCTGACCGGCGGCGACGGCTTCGAGGCGATCGACCCGATGGTGTTTCGCGATCCGCGTTCGGGCAAAGCCTATCTCTATGCCGGCGGCAGCGCGGGCGCGACGCTGCGCGTGTTCGAGCTGGGCGCGGACATGATCAGCCTTGCCCGCGAGGTGAAGATCGAGCAGCCGCCGCACTTCACCGAGGGCGCGTTCATGCACGAACGCGACGGCGTCTATTATCTCTCCTACAGCCACGGAAAGTGGAACGACGCGAGCTATGCCGTCCACTATGCGACCGCCCCCGGTCCGATCGGCCCCTGGACCTATCGCGGCGTCATCCTGCAAAGCGATGCGCGCATCAAGGGACCGGGCCATCACAGCTTCCTGCGCGATCCGCGGACCGGGACATGGCTGATCGCCTATCACCGCTGGGAGGGGAAGAGTGATGACGGCCCCTATCGCGGCTCGCGCCGGATCGCCATCCAGCCGATCGCCTATGGCGCCGACGGCCTGATCGCACCGATCGCGATCAGTCGCTGACCCCTGCCGCCGGCTCGGCGCGCGGCGGCACGCCCACATCGCGCGCCCATGCCTGCCATTTGCCGTCGAGCCGGGCGCGCACCGCCGGATGGCGCGCGGCGACATCGACGGTCTCGCTGCGGTCGCGAGAGAGATCGTACAGGCGCCACGGAAGATACCGTTCGGCATTGGCCTTCGGGGCGAGCGAAACCAGCTTCCAGCGGCCATCGCGGATGCCGCGCGCGCCGTAATGTTCGAAGAATAATGGCTGCGCGCGCGCGATTTTACCGCCCGTGAGCGCACCCGCGATCGATACGCCATCGACGGGCGGCACGCCCTCGCGGCGCGGATGTGCGCCGGCGAGGTCGAGCAGCGTCGGGGCGATGTCGATGAGATGCGCGGGATCGGCCACCTTGCCGCCTGCGCGCTGCCCGATCCCGGCCGGCCAGCTGATCAGGAACGGCGTGTGCGTGCCGCCTTCATATTGCTCGCGCTTCCACCACCGCCACGGTGCGTTGGCGGCACTCGCCCAGCCGGTGCCGATGCCGGCCATGGTCATGTCGGTGCCGATATTCTCGGGATATTCGCCATAGGCTATCGGCCGCCCGTCACGCGTTTCGCTGGGCCGGTCGTAACCGGGCTTGACCATGATCTCAGGCGAGGCGCCGTTGTCCGACAGGAACAGGATCACGGTGTTGTCATACGCGCCGCTGTCCTTCAGCGCCTGCACGACGCGGCCGATGCCCTGATCCATGATGTCGATCATGGCGGCGTGGGTCGCCATCTTGCGGACCTGGATGGCGCGCTGCGCCGGAGTCAGCTTCGCCCAGGGGATATCGGCGTTGTCGACATATCCGGTGGTCGGCGGCGGCGCCTCCGCCCCGGCCAGCCCCAGCTTCCGCAGCCGCGCCAGCCGCTCGGCGCGCAGCGCATCCCACCCGTCGGCGAAACGCGGCAGATATTTCTGGATGACGGGCTCGGGCGCCATCAGCGGCCAGTGCGCCGCCGTGTAGGCAAGGTACATCATGAAGGGCTTGCGCCCCTGCGCAAGCCGCCGGACACTGCCCGCCGCGCGATCGGACAGCGCATCGGTCAGGTAGAACCCCTTGGGCACCGAGCGCACCGGCGTCTCGCCATCGACCAGCGAGAAGGGATCGTAGAAATCCGCTACGCCCCAGATGATGCCGTAATATTCATCGAAGCCCCGCGCAGTGGGATAGGTGCGCCGGTCGCCGAAATCGCGATCGAAATGCGCCTGGTGGTTGAGCCATCTGAGGTGCTCGGCCGGATCGGCGATCGGCGTCGCCGCGGTGAGATGCCATTTGCCGACCATCGCGGTCGCATAGCCGGCCGTGCGCAGCTCCTCGGCCACGGTGGGCACGGTCAGCGACAGGCTGGCGCCGTTGCCCGCCATGTTCACGCGGTGCGGATAGCGGCCGGTCAACAGGCTCGCGCGCGAAGGGCAGCAGCGCGACATATTGTAGAAATTGGTGAAGCGCAGTCCCCGCTCAGCCAGCGCGTCGAGATTGGGCGTATCGATATTGCCGCCAAATGCGCCGATGTCCGAATAGCCGATATCGTCGGCCATGATCACCAGGAAATTGGGTCGTTCGGGCGCCTTGGCCTGCGCCGAGACGGCGCCGGGAAGCGCCGCCATCGCCAGGGCCGCCGCGCCGGCGATCGTCCGGATGCGTCCCGTCATGCGCGATCCACGATTAAAGGCTTCATTCGACATCCTCTCACACGGCAATCCCGAAATCTTTTATCTGATCTATACTACTTGTCGAGTAACGTGATGTTGCTATGATAAAAACTTGAGCGACTGAGATCGCTGCGACCCGCCTTGCCACCCGGCGGCGGGCACATAGGGGGCGATGATGGCCAACGAAATATCTGCCTTGCCGGCCGGTCTGGGGCGCAATCTCACATTCGGGTTGCTTGATGCGGTGGGCCGTGCGGTGGTTGTCGGCGACTATGAAGGCCGTCCCTTCCCTACCGAGGCCGAGCTGGGCCAACGCTACGGCGTCAGCCGTGCGGTGACGCGGGAAGCGGTCAAGATGCTGGCTGCCAAGGGGCTGCTGGGCGCGCGCCCCAAGCAGGGCACGTTCGTCAACCCTCAGGATCAGTGGAGCCTGTTCGACGCCGACGTGCTTCGGTGGTTGCTCGATCGCAAATTCTCTGTGGGACTGCTCAGGCAGTTCAACGAATTGCGGATCGGCGTCGAGCCCCAGGCGGCGGCGCTCGCGGCGAAGCGCGCGCGACCGGCCCAGGTGGCCGCCATCGCCGCCGGATTGCAGCGAATGCGCGATGCCGAGAACGGACATGACGATGCGCTGGAGGCCGATATCGAGTTTCACGTCGCCATCATGCGGGCATCGGGGAACCCGTTCTACACCCAGTTCCGCGACATCGTGACCACCGCATTGCGGTCCTCCATCCGCTTCACCAACAGCATCGCCGGCCATACGGCGAGCATTGCCGATCACGCCGCGGTCCACGCGGCCATAGCCAGCGGCGACGAGGCCACCGCCTTCACGGCCATGCGCAAGCTCATCGACGATGTGCTCGACCTCATCGAAGGATCGCATCAACCGTCGCTCGCGGACGAGCCGCACGCCTAGAGGCGGACGCGCACGCCGATCGTATAGCTTGTCTCATCGTCCAGGACGAAATTGTTGAGGAACGGCAGGCCGCGATAGGTCTTGGTCGAAGTCTGGAGGATATTGGTGCCGCCGACGTCGATGCGGAACCGCTCGGTCACGTCATAGCCCAGGCTGAAGTCCAGCCGTCCCGCCGGCCGCACATAGGTCAGCAGCGTCGGCACGTACACGTCATCGATGGCACGGTCGGGATCGACCGGGCGCACCTGCACCTGTCCGCTTACGTCATCCGAAAAGTAGCGCGACCGGAACGTGTAGATCAGGCGCCCGCTGAGCCCGCTCTTGTCGTAGAGCAGGCCCGCCGTGTAATTATATTTCGATACGCCCTGCAGCGGGACCCCTTCCAGCTGATCGTCCCCCTTCACCTGGGAATCGGCGAAGGTGAAGGCGCCCATCGCGCCGAAGCCTGACAGCGCGCCGGGCAGGAAATCAAAGAAATATTGCCCATTCACCTCGACGCCCTTGAGTTCGGCCCTGCCCAGGTTCCTGGGCCGCGAGATGATGTAATCAAGGCCGTCATAGGTCTCCAGGCTGGACGAACTGATCACCCGATCGGTGATCGTGCGATAATAGCCGGTGACCGCGACGAACCCGCTCGGGAAATAATATTCGAGCGTCGCATCGTAGCTGTCCGACTTTTGCGGCCTCAGATCCGGGTTACCCGCGCTGCCGGTGTTGAGCAGGAACACATTGTTGACCCGGGTCAGCGCCAGCGATGGATTGAGCACTCCGAAATCGGGCCGGCGGATCGCCTTCGAATAGCTGAGGCGGGACTGGAAGCCGCCCGGGAAGCGTATCCGCGCCGTCGCGTTGGGCAGGATATCGGTGTCCGATGTCTCAGCGCTCACGGGGGTCAGCGGCTGGCCGGTCAGCTGGCGGAAGGTGCTGATCGTGCGATCGGTGCGCGTCAGCCGCACGCCGACGACACCGTCCATGGTGATATCGCCGTTCAGCGGCAGCTCGTACTTTCCCTGGAAATAGGCGGCATAGGTATCCTCGCGCGCGTCGAACTGGCGCGTGGGCTCATAATCGGGCTGGCCCAGCGGCCGGCCGAAGATGGCGCGTAGCGCGTTGCGCCCTGCCTCCGACCGCAGAAACTCGGGATTGACGCCGAGGAAGTGGGTCCCGCCATTGAGCCGGGGCGCATAGGGATCGCTCGTGAGGAACTCGGGCGGCAGCGGCAGCGTCGAAATCAGCCGCGCGGTGGCCTCGCTCGGCGTACCGATATTGCCGAAGGGAACCGGTGTGCTCTGCAACACCTGGCGCAGCACCGCCTCGCGCTTTGCGTAGCGCGCGCCGAACTGCAATTCGGTCAGCAGCCCGCCAAGTTCATAGACGGTATCGCTCTTGGCCTGGAACAGAGAGCCTTCGGCGCGGGTGAAATTCTGGTTGAACTGGTTGCGCAGCGACAGATTGTCGCGGCTCAGGGGATATTGATCGCCGACGGTGAAGCGCGGTCCATCCTCGAAATCGGTCTCCAGATGCAGCGTCGGCACGCGCTGCCCGACCTCGGCGTTGACGTTCTCATCGTTATTGTCCGAGCGCTGATAGGCGATCTCGATATTGGCGCGCAGCCTGTCACGGTCATAGCGCAGCCCGCCCGCGATCAGCTTGTTCTGCTGGGTGAACAGCCGCGACGACGAGTTCTGGTTGATGACGACGTTTTCGAAGGTCGCACTCTTGAAGTCGCACAGCGTCTGCACCGTGAAGGGCTGCAGCGTCGGCGGACCATCGGCATTGTTGATGATCGTCGGGTTCTGCCCCTGCGCGTTGACCCGCGCGAGGAAGCAATTGTCGCCTGGCACGATATCGGTCACGCGGACATTGCTGGTGAATGGCTGCGAGTTGAAGCCGATGAAACCGGCCGTGGTCTCGAAATCGGTGTAGAGCCCATCGACATAGGCCTCCAGCGCATCGCTCACCTGCCATTGCAGCGCGGCATTCACCTGTTTGCGGGTGATCTCGCCGGTATCGGGCATGTTCTGGATCACGTTGGGGATCAGGAAGCCGGGCGTGTTGAGCGGCGCCACCCCGGAACTGCGCCGGTCGGTCATGTTGCTCTGCGCGCGCAGCGATTGGGAGTTGGAATAGGTCGCGTTGACCAGCAGCCCGATCTCGCCGAGCGGCGTATCCCAGCGATCGGTCAGCAGCACGCCGAACTGCGGGTTGCCGCGGCCGACGCGCACGCCGTAATTCTCGCGCGCGGAAAGCACCACGGTCGGATCGCGGAAGCTGAACGGCTTGTTGAGCTTGAGGTCGATCGCACCGGCGACACCGCCCTCGATCAGGTCTGCGGTCTGCGACTTGAACACATCGACCCGCGCCAAGGCTTCGGCGGGAAGATCCTGCAGGTCGAAGCCGCGGCCGGTGGCGGAAAACACCTCGCGCCCATCGATGGTGGTGAGGATATCGGTGAGACCGCGGATACGCACGCCGCCCAGTTCATTGTTGCGGTCGTTCTGCACCTGAACACCCGGCACGCGCTGCAGCGCCGCCGCGGTCGAAGGATCGGGCAACTTGCCGATGTCCTGCGCGACGATCGAATCGACCACCTGGGTCGCATCGCGCTTGATCTCTGCGGCGCGCTCCAGCGAGCCCCGGATGCCGGTGACGACAATGTCCTGCTCGGCCTCCACCGCAGGATCGACCGGTGCCGGTGGAGCGGCCTGTTCCTGCGCGTCGGCCTGCCCTGCCATGAGCAGCGCGAGCGCCGAAACCATGCTGAGGCGCCATGTCATGCGAATCTTCCCCTCTTCGCGACCATCTTTGGCCTTCCGCAGACATTCCACGCCTATTTTATATGATCAATAGTTTTTAGATGATCTTATTGTACGACGGTGCGGTCTTCCGTCAGATGGGGCGGTTCGTCGAGCCGCATCGTATCCCCTTGCGCGCGTTGCCACGCATCGAGGCGCGTCCGCAGCTGCGCGAGGGTCGCGGCGTGGCCGGGATCCTTGGCCAGGTTGCGGGCCTCGTCCGGATCGGCCGCGAGGTCGTACAGCTCCTCGGCCGGGCGGCGATAATAGGAATCGACGATGCGGCGGGCGGAGGCGTCGGTCTTTGCGGCCTCGCGCCAGGAAGGGAAATACGCCCCTGAATCCACGCGATCGACGAACTGATCGATATGCGTGGTGTAGACCCATTCGGGGTGCTGGTTGCGGATATATTTCCAGCGCTCGGTGCGCAGGCTCCGCATCGGGTAGACGTTGACCTTCCCGTCATTGGTGTGGGTCGTGAAAATCTCCGTTCGCGCGGTGGCGGTGGTTCCGCGCAACACCGGCGCGAAGGAGCGGCCGTCAAGGTCCTCGGGCGCGGTTCCGCCGGCGACCTCGATCAGCGTCGGCAGGATATCCACCCAGCTCACCATTGCGTTGCTGCGCGTGCCCGGCTTCACATGGCCGGACCAGCGCACCACCATCGGCACACGCGTGCCCGTATCATAGAGATTCCACTTGCCGAACGGCCATTGCGCGCCGTGATCGGAGCTGAAGAGGACCATCGTCTCCGGGCCGAGAATGCGGTCGCTGGCCTCGAGTACCTGGCCAAGCTCCGTATCCATGCGCGTCACGGCGGCATAGTAGCGCGCGCGCGCATTGCGCGTGATCGGCGTATCCACCGCCTTTTCGGGAAGCCCGGCCCGCCCGGGATCATAGCCCTCGGTGGTCTTGGGCCAGGGCACATGCGGCCAGTTGCTGCCGACGAACAGCGCCAGCGGACGAGGATCCCGACGCTTCTTCAACCAATCGATCGCCGCGGCCACGCCATCGGGATCGTGGAACGTGTCGTGCGCGAAATGGTCGAACCCGTACTGCCCCGTCTGGCGATAATGCGCGACCTTGCCGAATGCGACGACTTCGTAGCCCGCCGCCTGGAGATAGGAGGGGAGCTTCCGGATCCAGCCATGCGGCGCGACCTGGTTGGACTCAGCGCCATTGCGTGCCGGCATCAGGCCCGTAAGCAGCGCCGCGCGGCTGGGCGCGCAGGCTGGCGACGCCACGAAGGCGCGATCGAAGGCGATGCTTTGGGCAGCCAGCTTGTCGAGATTGGGCGTGCGGACATCGCGATTGGCATAGGGCCCGGTGTCCTTGTAGCCGAGGTCATCGGCCAGAAAGATCAGCAGGTTGGGCCGAGCGGGTTCGGACGACCGAGCCGGGGGCTGCTCCGCCTGCGCGACTCCGCCAAATGATGCGGCGCCAGGGATGCATGTGACAAGGACCGAGAACGCGCCCAACAGCAACCGTCGCCTCGTCGAGCCTTCGCGCATATCCTCACCCCGTTTATGAATCAGATAAATGAGACTATAAACGCACCGGGTGCTTGTCCAGCCGGGCGAGCGGCGCCTCGTCTCATGTTCTTGTCGACGGCGCGTAGCTCGGTCGCGACCCGCCTATGATCGCTACCGGGTGTCGCGCGGTACGGTGAAATCGAGCTGTTCTCCCGCGGCATAGGCATCCCATTGCTGACGCGACCTGAAGCCGCCCTCGCCTCCATCCCATGCGGAACCGGAGAAATAGACGAAGGGCTTGCCGGGAATCACCCGCAGCACGACAAGGAAATTATCGGAATCCTGGCGTATTTCCGCGATCATCGCGGGATCGACGCGAAGGGCGATCGCCATCCGGCCATGATCGCCATCGGCGGGGCCCCACCAGGACAACAGCCCCTTCGCGCGATCGATCGTCACGTCGCCGGCGCCCGATCCGGTGGTGCGCTTGCCGATGCCGATGCCGACCTGCAACGGCTGATCGCTATCGGACGAGATCGTCGATACGAGGCGCGTGAAATGAGTGCCCGTGGGCAGCGTGAACCGGCGCGTCTCCCACACCTTGCGACCGACGCCTACGGGCCACGGAGCGTAATCGACCACGAAGTCGGCGGTTTTCCCGCCCGATGCGAGAATGCGGTGGCTGGCATAGTTCCGGGACGTCCACAGCTTGTTGTCGTCCCAGATTCCCAGGCCACCAGCTCCGCGAGTCGTGCCGACATTGTAGAAATCGAGGCCTTCGCCGTGATTCGTGTGCTGGTCGGTGGTCCGCAATTGCCGATCTGCGAAGGGCCAGCGCACATTCTTTCCCCAGGAGTCGATACCGGAGCCCGACGGCGGCTCGACCGGCTCAAGAACGTGACTGTAGATGCGATGGGCCGTGCGATCATTCTCCCACAACAGGTCATTGTAGCGATAGGAGGCCACCAGCGCGACGGCCTGCGCGTCTCTCGAGGGCGGCGGAGGCAATGTGCTCGCCGGGCGCGCTGTGGACGGTGTCTGGGCGTGCTGCGGCTCAAGCGAGAGAGTCGCCATCAGACCGGCAACCAGCAGGAGCACGCCCGCACGAGAACGTCGCGTAGCTCGACCCCCAGACATCATTCTTTCTCTCCCGCTTTCGATTTTGAGGGTAAGTCATCATATCTCTAATGGCAAGCCGCCCATCAAGACAGCGCCGGCGTGGCACGCAAGACCAGATCACCGATGGATCCATCTACCGCCCACGTTGAGGCCCAACGCCCTGCTGCCGCGTTACGGTGCTGGCATCTTGCCCAGCGGCGCATAAATCGAAACCACACTCATATGATAACACATGAGCTTGACGCGCGTGTTGGCGTGATCTACGCATTCAAATGCAGCAATCCTACTCAAGGATTGCGAAGGCAGCCTGGCTGCGTGGGGATATGGATTGAAGCAGATCGCCAGCGACGCCGTGATCGATGAACGGCCCATCTCCCGCAAGCGCCGGCCATCGCTGGTTGACGCCGCATGCGAACATATCAAAACCAGCATCCATAGCGGGAAGCGCTGGCCCGGTGAGAGACTGCCGACCGAGGCGGAGTTTGTAGAGGTTCTGGGTGTCAGTCGGACCGTGGTGCGCGAAGCGGTTGCCCGCCTCGCCGCCGAGGGCCTCGTCGAAGCGCGGCAGGGGAAGGGGGTCTTCGTCAGCGAAACGGCGAAGTACCAGGCATTCCAGATCACCCGCGACGAGCTGGCAAGTCTGCACGACGTCATACAGTTGCTGGAGCTCAGGCTTTGCGTTGAAACCGAGATGGCGAGCCTGGCCGCGGAAAGACGCAGCGAAGTCGATGTGATGAACATGCGGCAGCAGCTGAAATTGCTGTCGGCGAAAGGCGGAATAGACGATTCGGTAAAGGCCGATGTCGAGTTCCATCGCGTCATCGCCAGGGCCAGCAACAATCTATATTATATGAAGCTGATCGACTTCCTGGGCGTGCGACTGGTTCCCCCGAGATCGCTCTATCTTCGGCAGAGCCAGGCCTATGTCGACGACAGCTACAACGCGGTGATCAGCCGGGAGCACGAGGCTATTCTGGATGCGATCGTATCTCGTGATCCCGATCGTGCACGCCTGGCGGCGCGCATGCACATGAGCGAAAGTCTCAAGCGGCATCGCGAGCTTGAGAGCTACATGTCGTCAAAAGACCCGACTGGCTGATCCTTGTCCGCCCGGAGCAGGGTACAGCTCCATCTTGATGCGTTCTAGAGAAACTCCCTGATTTCCATCTGAGGGACTGCACTACCGGGACAGGCGGATGATCGACGACCCGTCCCATCACATTGCGATCACAAGAAACATATGACATCTTACAGGAGGGTTTAATGCAGCTTAAGCGTGGGGTTTCGGCAGCGCTGATTGTGCTGATGGGACAGGTGAGCGGCGCGGCGATCGCCGCAGCTCAGACAGTGGGGCCACCGGCGAGCAGCGAAGCGGCGCCCGCCCCTGCGGACACGCCAGTGCCGCAGGAAACAGTCGGCGAGCCGAGCGAGACGGATCCCGACATCGTCGTCACCGGAATTCGCCAGAGCCTTGCGCGTGCCGCGGAAATAAAGCGCACCGCAACCAACGTCGTCGATTCGATCGTGGCCGAGGACATCGGCAAGCTGCCCGACGTGACCACCGCGTCGGCATTGCAGCGGGTGCCGGGCGTCCAGGTCGTCGTCGGCGGCAACAACGAGATCGTCGGCGCGCGCATTCGCGGTCTCGACGACATCGTCTCGACGCTGAACGGGCGCGAGATATTCACCGGCGTCGGGCGGGGATTCGCCTTTCAGGATCTCCCCGCGGAGGCGTTGGCCGGCGTCGATGTCTACAAGTCCAGTTCGGCCGAGAGGCTCGAAGGCGGTGTGGCGGGCGGCGTCAATCTTCGTCTCCGCCGCGCGCTGGACTTCAAGGAGTTGACCATATCCGGCAGCGCACGCGCGACGCTGCTGCAAGAGGCAGGCTCGAAGGACACGATCAACCCGGCCCTCAGCGGCCTGATCGCCAACCGGTGGAGCACCGGCGTCGGCGAGATCGGGGCGATGCTCGGCGTGTCCTATCAGCGCAACGAATATGCCCGGCCTCTCGCCTGGAACGACTGGACCCGCAGCACGGCCGCCGCACCGAACGCAACACCCGGGCTTCACGCGCCCACGGGCTTCGCAGCAGCAGTGGAATATGGCCATTACGAGCGCCCCCAGGCCAATTTCTCGCTGGAGTGGGAGCCGGATACGGAGAACAAATTCTACGTCGAAGGCCTGTTCGCGGGCTATCGGGGGAACGTCTTCCAGGCGCGTCCCACTTTCCGCGGCTTCACCGGAACCTCCTTCACTGCAGAGGCCGGCGACCAGTGCGAAGACTTCGGCGTTGGCCCGGATGGCTATAACTCGTCGAATATTTTTGATCCGGTCACAAACCCTAAAGGCACCGGCACCATCCAAAATCTCTGTAACGCGACGAGCTACACGGCGCGCAACATCGAATATTATACCGCTACGGTGGCCAACCGGTCGCGCACCGATCTTTACGTCATCGGAACCGGGTTCAATCACGAGGCTGGGCCGTTCAAGTGGAACACCGATATCTCCTATGAGATTTCGAAGAACCGCAACGACAGCATGCGGGTGGATATCGGCAAGCGGATCGCCGAGCTTTCGCAGATCCGCGACGTCGATCACGAAGTGAGCATGACTACGCCCGGCAATCCGATGAACGACGCGGCCGGCCTGGCGTTCGCCAACGGCATGTCGGAAGACATCAATCGCAGCAAGGGCACGTTGCTGGCGGTCATGAGCGACGTGCAATATGATTTCGACAGCATCATTGATTACGTCCAGGCGGGCGTGCGCGTCGCCAAGCGTGACGCGTCGTTCGAGCAGTTTCTCGGCGGACCGGCGGCTCCCGGCGGCTCCTTTGTCACCCCCATCGCCACGGCGGGGCTGCCTTCGGACATTCTGATCGAGGCGCCGGGCATTCCGCAGATGAACGACGGGGCCGGTTATCTGCAGATCGATCCCAACTATCTCCTCCAGGAGGATATCAAGCGTCAGCTGCGCATTCTCTACGGGCAATCCGGGGACACGCCCGCGCTCGACCCGACGCGCGACTATGACGCGAGCGAGAAGAGCTATGCCGGCTTCCTCCAGGCGCGCTACGCCTTCCCCCTTTTCGGTTCGGTCGAGATCGACGGCCTTGTCGGCCTACGCCTGACCCGGACCGATCGAACGATCGCCGGCGCGGGTCTGGTGGAAGGTGAAGATTCTGACACGATCGTCGCCGTCACTCGCTCCACCAGCGATACGGACCTTCTCCCCAATGCCAGCGCTCGCATAGTGTTTGGCGGCGGGCTGCAATCGCGGTTCAACTTCTCGAAAACCCTGTCGCGGCCCAGCTTCGGATCGCTCAACCCGGGTTTGAGCTATGTCGTGTCCTATGTCAGCACGATCCAGAATTCGGGTTCCGGCGGCAATCCCGATCTGCGGCCGCAAAAGTCGGCCAACTATGACGCATCGCTGGAATATTATTTCGGGCAAAGCAATTACGTATCCGCCGTCGCCTTCTACCGTGACGTCACCGATCGCGTGGTGACCGATTCGGAGATCCGCAGAATCGGCGAATTTGATTATATCATCTCCACCCCGCGCAATCTTGGTTCGGCGAAGATCAAGGGCCTAGAGCTGAGCGCCCAGATGTTCTTCGATTTCCTGCCGGAGGGTCTCGACGGCCTCGGCGCCCTCGGTAACTTCACCATCGTCGATAGCGAAGTCACGACGGAGGGGGATCGCCTGCAGGGCCTGGAACTGTTCGGCGTGTCCAAATATAACTACAATGCCGGCCTGCTCTACGAAAAATACGGCGTTTCTGCCCGGATCATCTACACCTACCGGTCGCAATATTTTACCGGCGACAACACCAACGGGCTGTCGCTTCGCCCGATTTCAATCCCGGTGGGACGGAGCGGTATACGGGCTTCCGGCCGTCTCGACTTCGGGGTCAATTACGATCTGACGCCTGAAATCACGATCAACGTGGCGGGAACGAATATCACCGGGGCGAAAACGCGTGCGTTCGAATCGCGGGAGGACTTCGTGCGTGAAGTGTTCAACGACGATACGACCTATTCGCTCGGGGTCCGCTTCAACTTCTGAGCAGGAAAAGGCTTGGGCGATAATGGTTTTGGGACAGGAGGAATGCTTGCGCAAGAATTTGACAGGTACGGTGACATGGTTCGCCGCGGCACTGATCGCCAGCGGCTCCGTGCCCGGCCTCCATGCCGCGCACGCGCAACGCGGCACGACTGCATTCACCCAGCCCGCGCAAACCCTGGCCGGCGATGTCCGCGTCACCAGATCGGGTGACGCCGTCACGGTCGATTGGCCCGCCGGGCCAGGCGCCGAACGCGGGAGCCTCGTGCTGTCGCTGGCCAGGAACAAGCCCTTGATCCGCTCGGTCGGGGTGGCCGGCAAGACCGTGCTTGCCGATGTCGATCCTTCGGCGGTGATCACCGTCGGCACGCGCGATCTCAAGCAGGGCTGGATCGTCTTCTTCGACAATCCGCGCAACCGCCCGTTCGAAAGCTTTCCCCTGACGATGAAGCGCAATGCGATCAGCGTGCGCCAGGCGGGGGGGCATACCAAAGTGGTGGTCGATGGCGCGGCGGCAGGGCCGTTCGCCGGCGCAATGGAGTTCACCATCTATCCTGGATCGCGCCTGATCCGCGCCGCGATGGTCATGTCGACGCAGCGTCCGGCCACCGCCTACACCTTCGATACCGGCCTGACAGCGCCCAAGTCGGCGGAACTGCCGTGGCGGACGATCGCCTATACCGACCTGTCCGACACGCTCGTCAAGCTGAGCGGCGACGACATGCGGCAACCAGCCGTCTCGCCCAAGGTCCGCGGACGCACGATCATCGCGGAAGGGCCGACGGGCGGCTCGCTGGCGATGGTGCCCCCGCCGCACCAATATTTCTACCCGGTCGACTATGCGAACAACGACAACAGCGCCTGGTACGGCAGCGCCTATCGCGACCTCAAGGACCGCACCGGCTTCGGCGTCCGGCAGACGCTCGAGGGCGATCGGCGCTACGTCCCGTGGGTGAACGCACCGCCAGGAACCAAGCAGGACATGGGCGTCTTCTACCTGCTGGATGACGGCGATGCGGCCAGCGCGACGCAGTCGGTGATGGCGCTGACCCGCAACGATCGTTTCAAGCCGCTGGCGGGTCACCGCACCTTCACCAGCCACTATCATGTTGAGCACACCGAGAACTTCCTGAACGAAGCGAGGTTCCAGCAGGCGACCGGCGTTCCCGCGGGCCTGGCCGTCCCCGAATTCGTCACCCGCTTCAAGGCGATGAATGTCGAGATCGTCCATCTCGGCGAACTCCACCTGTCGAAGGAAGCCCTGGATCGCGCCGGCGATCGTCTGACTTTGCTCAAGACGATGCACCAGGAAACCGCCCGGCTGTCCGACGACGATTTCCTCCTGCTGCCTGGCGAGGAGCCCAACGTCCATCTCGGCGGCCACTGGATCAGCATGTTCCCCAAGCCGGTCTATTGGACGCTGGACCGCAAGGAAGGACAGCCCTTCGTCGAAACCGACAAGGCGCTCGGCAAGGTCTATCATGTCGGTTCGGCCGAGGATGTTCTGAAGCTGATGGAGACCGAGAAGGGCCTGATGTGGACCGCCCATCCGCGCATCAAATCGTCATTCGGCTTCCCCGACGAATATCGCGAAAAGCCATTCTTCAAGAGCGATCGCTATCTGGGCGGTGCCTGGAAGGCGATGCCGGCGGACTATTCGCTGCCCCGCCTGGGCACGCGCGTGCTCGAGCTGCTGGACGACATGAACAACTGGGCCGCAAAGCCGAGCGAGCGCAAGTTCACCCCCGGCGAAGTGGACGTGTTCCAGATCGACAACAAAAGCGAACTCTACGCGCATATGAACATCAACTATCTGCGGCTCGGCGGCCGGTTGCCTAGATATAAGGATGGCTGGCAGCCCGTGACCGATGCGCTGCGCGAAGGCGCATTCTTCACCACGACGGGCGAAATGCTGATCCCGGAATTCAGGATCGGCCGCGCGCAAAGCGGCGAATCGGTTGCGCCCGGTGCGAACCTTACCCTCACCGCGAAGATCGAATGGACCTTCCCGCCCGCCTTCGCGGAGATCGTCAGCGGCGACGGAGCCAAGGTCTATCGCGATCGCATCGATCTGTCCGGCGAACGTCCGTTCGGCAGCCGCACCATTTCCAAGGCAATCGATCTGCGCGGCCGCAAATGGGCGCGCCTCGAGGTGTGGGATGTCGCGACCAACGGCGCCTTCACGCAGCCGGTTTTCCTGAGCCGGCAATAGGCGCGCGGTCCCGGGCCATCTTCCTGACCTGCCAACCACATTAGGTAGCGGCTATGTTCGAGCGAACCTATTACGCGACGCATCCGAATATCATGGACGGCGTTTCCAACGAAGAACTGCGCGACCATTATCTGATCCAGACCCTGTTCCGCCCCAACGAATGCGTGTTGAACTACACGCATGCCGATCGACTGGTGATCGGCGGCGTGCAGGTGGAGAGCGGAAGCGTGCTGCTGCCGCGCCACGCCGCCCCTCCTTCAGCCGCCGAACATTCCTTTCTCGAACGTCGCGAGATGGCGGCGATCAACGTCGGAAACGCGCCTGGCACCGTGACGGTCGACGGGGAGGTGTTCGCGCTTGGGAACAAGGATTGCCTGTACATCGCGATGGGCGCGGAACAGGTCGCGTTTTCGGGCGATGGCGCGCGCTTCTACCTGGCCTCCTGCCCCGCCCACAAGGCGTTCCGGACGCGCAAGCTTTCGATCGCCGACGCGAACACGCTCCAGCGCGGGAGCCCGGAGGAGTCGAACGATCGCACGATCTATCAGCTCGTCATTCCGGGGGTTTGCGACAGCGCGCAGCTCGTGCTGGGGCTCACCACGCTCAAGCCCGGCAGCGTGTGGAACACGATGCCGCCGCATGTCCATGAGCGCCGAAGCGAGATCTATTTCTATTTCGAACTCGATGATCCCGACAATGATCGCGTCATGCATTTCATGGGCGAGGGCAACGCCACGCGCCATCTGGTGGTGGCCAACCAGCAGGCGGTGATCTCGCCGCCCTGGTCCATCCACATGGGTGCCGGAACCAAGGCCTATACCTTCATCTGGGTGATGGCGGGTGAGAACCAGGACTATTCGGATATGGACGTGCTCGACATCTGCCAGTTGATCTAGCCGAGCCTGTCAGCGCGTTTGAATTCAGGAGACCGGAGCTTCACCTGTCCTAGCCAACACCGCGGGTTCGAGGCGCGGCGCGAGAACGTGCACGATCAGCAGGGCGATGACGTAAATGAAGCCGATCAACATGAAGATCGGCGTATAGCTGCCGGTCGTCTCAAGCACATAGCCGGCATAGGTGGACATCAGCATGCCGCCGATGGCGCCCGCCATGCCGCCGAAGCCGACCACCGATCCCACCGCGCTGCGCGGCATCGTGTCGGATGCCAGCGTGAACAGGTTGGCCGACCAGCCCTGGTGCGCCGCCGCGGCGAGGCCCACGATCGCCACCGCCAGCCACAGATTGTCCGCGCCGGCGGCAAGGCTCACCGGCGTGACGCACAGCGCGCAGACCAGCATCGCGGTCTTGCGGCCGGCATTCACGCTCCAGCCGCGCCGGATCAGGTTCGACGACAGCCAGCCGCCGCCGATGCTCCCGACGTCCGCCAGCAGGTAGACGGCCACCAGCGGTGGGCCGAAGGTCTTGAGGTCGAGCCCGTGATTCTTCGCGAAGAAATCCGGCAGCCAGAACAGGAAGAACCACCAGATCGGGTCGGTCATGAACTTCGCGATCGCAAACGCCCAGGTCTGCCGGTGCGGCAGGATCGCCTTCCATGGCACGGGCCGTTCGTCTTCGGGCGGATCGCTGCGGATATGGGCGAGCTCGGCGGGCGACAGCCCCGGCGTCTGTTCGGGCGAGCGATAGATCGCCAACCAGAAGGCGAGCCAGATCAGGCCCAGCGCGCCGGTGATGAAGAACGCCGCCTCCCATCCCAGCGCCAGCACGATCGGCGGCACCATGAGCGGCGTCAGCACCGCCCCGACATTCGATCCCGAATTGAAGATACCGGTCGCGAAGGCCCGCTCCTTCTTGGGAAACCAATCCGACACGGTCTTGATCGCGGCCGGGAAATTCGCCGCCTCGCCTAGGCCCAGCGCGAACCGCGCGACCGCGAAGCTCGCCACGCCGCGTCCCAGCGCGTGCGCCATCGCGGCCACGCTCCACACCACGATGGCGATGGCGTAGCCGCGGCGGACGCCGATGCGGTCAAGCAACCGCCCCGTCACCAGCAGACCGGCCGCATAGGCGATCTGAAACCACACCACGATCGTCGCATAATCGGCTTCGGACCAGCCCAGCTCGACTTCCAGTGTCGGCTTCAGAATGCCAATGATCTGACGATCGACATAGTTGATCGTCGTCGCGAAGAAGAGCAGCGCGCAAATCACCCAGCGCCGGCTGCCGATGCGTGATGCCGGCGTTTCCGAACCGATCGAATGGGGCAATGTAACCCTTCCCTTCCTGTCAGCCTGCGGATTGCACGCTGCCTATTGGATCACGCGGCCAAAAGGCGAGCCTTGTAGTCGCGCCGAGTTGCCTAGCTGAGGTCGAATTTCGGCGAAGCGAGATGCTCGTCGATCAACGCAACCCCCAGGCCGGGACTGCCGGTGCATTTCGCCACACCATTGGCAACCTGAATGCCGTCCGCGCGTATCCCCGGGAACGTGGAATCGTCGAGCTCGCATATCTCCCAGTTCGGAACGACCATCGCGAGGTGGGCCATCGCATACAGGCCCATCCTGGAGCCGAAATTGTGCGGCGCCATGGTCATGCCCAGGGACCGCTGTGCCTCCGCTTTGGCGCGGAGGTACAGGAACCCGTGCGCGTTCATGTCGGCCTGCTCGATATCGACGAGCGGCTCGGTCCGGCCATCCGCCACGCGTATCCGGCGCTTGTATATGTCGTCCGGCACGCCGCCGTCGTGCGACTCGCCGTACGCCAGCTTCACTGGGTTGCCGGCCGCGCGCAGCGATTGCCGCAGCGCTACCAGCGCCTCGGTCTGCTCTTCGGGGAACATCTCCTCGAGCAGAAACAGACCGTCCCGCTGTACCGCTGCGGCATAGCGGGTCGCGCGTTCGGGCGATGGGCGGTAATCCTTGTTGGCATCCACCAGCAACTGGACGTCCGGCCCCACCGCGTTCCGGATGGCGTGCGTGATATCGATGTCGCGCTGCAACGCCTCCTCGGGACTCGCCATCCAGCGGCTTCGGCCGGTCTTGATCTTGAGAGACCTGAGGCCCTCCGGCCGGGTCTTCAGGATCCATTCGGCCTTGATCGCAGGCAGCAAGGCGGGATTCGCCGGAACGCTGCGCCCCTGCAGATAGGCAACGTCTGTCAGCTGGTCCGCGCTGAGCAGGTCCTCCATATAGATCGAGGAGTCGTACACGGCGATCTGGTCGCGCACCGGTGCGCCGAGAAGGGCATAAGCGGGCTTCTTCACCGCACGCCCGATCAGGTCCACGAGCGCGACATCGCTGCCCCCCAGTTCCGCCAGCAGCGCCGCATGGTCCGGCGCCGGACCGACAATGCGGTCGCCGCTCCAACTGAACAGTTCGACCGCGTCGAGCCCGATCAGGCGGCGCAGGATCGCGGGGTCCGAGGTCGAAGCGCGGGCGATGCCTTCAACCCCGTTGGCGGTACGAATCCGGAGAATCGTCTCGCTGACATCATAGCCGCGATAATCCGCATAGGCGTTGCGGGCGACCGGTGTCAGCCGCCGCCCCTTGGCCTCCTGCACGAGGACACGGTCGATCCGCAGCTCGGGGAGCCTGACTGCCCCCAGCGCGGGCCGCGACAGTCCGATTCCCGCAACCGCCATCGCGCCAAGGAAACTACGCCTGTCCATATCGCTCCCCCAATCATCTGCTGTAGGAACAGGTGATATGATGACATATGACTTATTGTCAAACGTACATCGCCGAAGCGGCCATATCGGTCCTGCCCGACGGCGAACCCGGGAGAAGAGGGAGTTCTACCCTCTTTGAATCCACAGCGGTGTAGTGCTTCCAACGTACCTGCCATTATCCATCTCGACGAAGTGCGTTAGGCTATTTGTCAACACGTCGATAACGGCACTCCCATTTTTCCAGCCAGGGAGCGGCGTACGACATTGAACAGAATGCAGCTGATCTCTGTCGACCTCACCGGTCAATCGAAGGTCATCTGCGTGAATCCTCTTACGCTTTCTCGGGGCTAGAATCGTATCTTCTAATCACGGTGCGCAGGGATGACGATAGTTTCCGGATGCTTGTGTTGTCTTCACGCGCCTTCAGCGCCGTGTCCTCCGGCACCCGGGCCGGCGCCCATCGTGCAGCAGAAAGTCGCCGGATGAACATGTTCCTGAATCCGATGTCGCTCAATCATAGAGCTGAGCCGCTGCTCGAGATCGTCGGCACCTCACCGCGCGCGGAATTGAACGCCGAAGATGACGGCTACGAGGCTCTATCGGTCCTGGTGCGCGAGGTCGCGCGTGAACTCGAAGCCGATGGCGTGCTGGTTGCGTGGCACGCGCAGATGCGCGAGCCGCTCCACCTTTTCTGGGACGGGGCCTGCGTGCCCAGCTCCACGGTGGAGCACGATATGATCGAAGCGGCGTCGCAAGCCGCCCGATCGTGCGCGGACGGCCCGCGCTCGGAATGGGGTGCGGCGGATCAAGGATCGGGGGCGCTGCTGACCATCAGCATTCCATCGTCCGACGGAATTGTCACGCTGACCGCCATGTACCGGAAAGCGGGGGGCGCGATTCGCCTGCGCGCCGGAGAGGCGGCGGTTCGGCTGCTCCCCTTGTTGCAGCCGTTTTTCCGGCTGTGGATGCTTCGGCTCAAGATGCTGTCTCGGGTCAGGGGCCTGACCGCGGCGGTCAACAACAGCGATGTCGCCACATTGCTGGTCAATCGTCATGGGCAGCTGCTGTTCGCCAACGACGTCGCAGAGGCGCTGATCGCGGCCAATGACGGGCTCCGCCGCTCCGGTTTCATGCTGAGCGGGACCAGGCTCGCGGACACGCTTCGCCTGCAGGCGGCGATCGAGCACGTTGTCGGGGTTGAGGAGGACGCCCGCGCCTCCGTCGGCCCGGCGCCGGTCGTCACGCTCGCGCGCGAACACCGGCGACCGCTCCTGGCCGCGATCGTCGCCAACAAGGCGCCATCGACGGGAAACGGAGACAGTGCGGCGATCGTCTATATCGTCGATCCCGAAGAGGATCTTCGTGCCAGGCTGGTGCCTGCCTGCAAGCTTTACGGCCTGTCGCCTGTCGAGACGGAACTCACCTGCCTTCTGGCCGACGGCAAGAGCCTGGCGGATGCGGCTGATCGCATGCGGGTGCGCGGGCAAACCGCGCGGTCCTATCTGAAGCAGATATTCCTCAAGACCGACACCAATCGCCAGGCGGAACTGGTCTGGCTGATGCTGAAGAGTTCTGTCCGGACGGCACCCGGCTGCCGCACGGCGTTCGTCTAATTTTCGGAACCTTATTTGGGGGGCGGCGAAGGGCGCGTCCTAGGGCGGACGGAAGTTCACGAACCACTAAACATTACAACGTGCCGAACCCGGCACCGCACCGAGCCAAAGTCCCGAGATCATCGAGCAGGCCGTGGCGCACCAGACTTAGAAGAGGAAGCAAAGCCATGAAGATTTCACTCCTCCAATCCTGCGGCGTTGCGGCGTTGCTGATCGCGGCGCCGGCGGCGGCGCAAGACAGCAGCAGCGCGAACGCGGGTCAGACCGCGGCGAACAACGGATCGTGGGCCGCGACCGACTCCTCGACCACCGACAACTCCATCGATGTCGCGGATAGCGGCAATGACAGCTCGACGACCGACAACTCCGTCGATGTTGCCGATAGCGGCAATGACAGTTCGATGACCGATAACTCCATCGATATCGCCGACAGCGGCAACGACAATTCGATGACCGACAATTCCATCGATGTCGCCGACAGCGGCAATGATAACTCGACAACCGACAATTCGATCGACGTTGCCGATAGCGGAAACGACAATTCGACAACCGATAACTCGGTCGACATTGCCGATAGCGGCAACACCGACAATTCGGTGGATATTGCCGACAGCGGCAATGACAGTTCGACGACTGACAATTCCGTCGATATCGCCGACAGCGGCAACGACAACTCGACGACCGACAATTCGATCGACATCGCGGATAGTGGTAACGATAATTCGGACAATTCCGATAACTCGGCGACAGATAACTCGGTCGATATCGCCGATAGCGGCAATGACAATTCGGATAACTCCGACAACTCCGACAACTCGGTCAATATCGCCGATAGCGGCAACGACAATTCGACTGACAACTCGGTAGCCGTCGCTGACAGCTATAATGACAATTCGACGCACAGCTTCAGCGATACCTCAACCGCAGTGGGCACCGCGTCGAGCGATAATGTGTTCGGCAACCGCGCGCTCGTCGCCAGCTCGACGCTTTCGAGCTACGTCACGGGCGTGCAGGTCACCTTCTATGGTTCGGAAGGCGAAGGGACCAGCACCGACAACAGCCTGCGCGTTGCCGGCAGTGCATTCCAGAACTTCGCCGGCATGCAGGCGCTCAACCAGAACACGGGCGCCGCTGCCTCGCAAAATGCGAGCGTGAGCGTGGCCGTGCGGGCCGGTGACATCTCGATGTGAACTCCTGGGCCGGCGGCGAGTCCCTCGCCGCCGGCCATCCTGTTCCAGTTGCCATAGGAGAACATGATGAGGAGAATCTCGTTAAAGGCCGTAGCGGTGGCGTTGTGCCTGGCGCCGGCCGCCTTCTCCACATCCGCCGCCGCCCAATCATCGGGCGTGGCGGCAGATCCTTTCCAAGCCGAAGCCATCGACGACGCGTCGCTCGGGGCGATTGCCGGCCGCGAAGACACCGCCCAGCACGCCACCGCGAAACAGACCGCGGGCGTGGTCGACAACAGCGTCGGCGACAATGTGCGGACCGGCGACGCGACGATTGACGGCAACGCCTTCCAGAACCTTTCCGGATTGTCGATCCTCAACGTCAACACCGGTAACAATGTCGCGATCAATGCCGCGATGAACGTCAATATCGCGATCAATCCCGGGCCATGATCCGAATGGCGGCGATCGCGTCCACGGTGCTGCTCGGCGGCTGCGCGGCGGATCTGACCGGAAGCAGCCGTTTCGTCGCGAGCGGCCTGCCGGTCGGCGACTATGCGCTGCCGGTGGAGAGCGTCGTCGATCGGCGTTTTGCCGGCGTCATCCGCCAGCGCTACGATTTCAGCTGCGGTTCGGCAGCGCTCGCGACGCTTCTGCGCCACCATTACGACTTCAAGATCGGCGAGGAGATCGCGTTCCGCGGCATGTGGGCGCGCGGCGACCGTGAGGCCATCCGCCGGGTCGGCTTCTCGCTGCTCGACATGAAGCGTTGGCTGGCCAGCCGCGGTCTGGCGGCCAATGGCTACAAGGTGCAGCTCGATCAGATTGCCGAGACCGGGGTCCCCGGGATCGCGCTGATCGCGGTCAGGAAATACCGCCACTTCGTGGTGCTGAAGGGCGTGCGCGGGCAGGAGGTGCTGATCGGCGACCCTTCGGCCGGCCTCGTCGTGATGCCGCGCGAGGAGTTCCTCGCCGCGTGGAACGGCATCTATTTCGTGCTGTCCGACGATCGCGAGCGCGCCAGGGCCGCGTTCAACCGCGACGGCCAGTGGCTCGCCTACGCGCGCGCGCCGGTCGGCAGCCCTTTTTCCGATCCCGTCAGTCAGCAGGCGCTGTCCTTGACCGCGCCCTTCTACGGAGATTTCTGATGTTGTCCCTGATGCTCGTCGCGATGGCCGCCGCAGGGGACGATCCGCTGAAGACCCCCTTGCCGGATCCGGTGCTCGCGCAGGAGCGCGGCGGCTTCAGCCTGCCCGGCGGGCTGGACATCGCGCTGACCGTGCAGACCCAGACGGCGATCGACGGCAAGGTGGTCTTGACCACCGTGTTCAGGGCGGTGGAGGGCCCGGCCGCCTTCACCGCCTATGTGCCGCGCCCCGGAGAAACCGTCGTGTCGCACAATAACGCCGCGAGCGGCGGAGCGGCGGGCACGCAGACGCTGCCGACAGTGGTGATCGATGGCCGTAACGGCGTCCGCGTGACACCGGGCGTCACCCCGCCGACGGTGTCGGTAACCGGCGGAGCGGGCGGTAATGGCGGTGTGCCCGATGGTCTTGTCGAGGCCGGCGCCGGCGCGGTGACCGATGCCGGCACCGTCGGCGGCAGCGCCAGCGGATCGGTGCGCACGATCGAGCTCAGGGGGAGCGACATCAGCGTGACGCATCTGGCCGGCGGCGCGTTCGGATCGGCCATCGCCAATTCGGGCAGCGATCGCGCGATCGACACGACCACCAGTGTCGGCATCGACCTCAGCAATGCCGGCCCGGACAATCTGGGATCGACCATGTTCCGGGTCGAGAATGTCGCGATCGACGCGCTCAGAAGCCGGATCAATTAGATCATAATATAAAAAGAAGGGGAGAGGATATGGGGGGCGCTACATTGCGGGGCAGGCTGCTCCTGTTCGCGAGCAGCGCTGTCGTGGCCTTCGACGCGACCTTCGCCGCCGAGCAGGCAGCGCCGCCAAAGCCCAGGAGCGTGCAATCGCAGCTCGATGAGGCGATGGAGCTGATCCGCGAACAGCAGGAACGCCTCGACGAGCAGGCCGCCGACCTGGAGGAGCTGCGCGAGCGGCTTGATCGGAACGCCGCCGCGCAGGCAGCCATCGGTCCGCCGACGCCGCCGCAGCGCTCCGTGCAGGGGAGCACGCCCGGCGATCCGACGACGGTGCCCCTGGAACGGGTCGGCCAGGCGCCCGAGGACGAGGAGCGGCCAATCGAGCTCGCCGTGCTGGACAGCCAGGGCAGCGTCGTCACCCGGCGCGGCGCGCTGACCGGCGAGCTGCAGTTCGACTATGCGCGGGCCGATCGCAACCGCGCGATCTTCCGCGGCATCGAGCTGGTCGAGGCGGTGCTGGTCGGCGTGTTCGACATCAACGAGAGCCGGCAGGACGTGCTGACGGCGTCGGCGTCGCTGCGCTACGGCCTTACCGATCGGCTCGAGCTGGGCGTTCGCCTGCCCTATGTCTATCGCTCCGACAATTCGATCATCGCGCCCATCTCGGGCAGCACGCCCGATGACGGCGCCGCGACGATCGACAGCTCGACCAAGGGCAACGGCATCGGCGACCTCGAGCTCACCGCGCGCTATCAGCTGATCGACGGGGGACGTAACCGCCCCTATGTGATCGCCAATCTACAGGGTGTGATCCCGACCGGATCGGATCCGTTCGCGGTGCCCCGCGACGAGCTCGGCAGGGCGCTGAAGGCGTCGACCGGCGCCGGCTTCTACGGCATCACCCCCAGCGTCACCGCGATCCTGCCGAGCGATCCGATCGTGCTGTTCGGCACGCTTGGCTATACGTTCAATCTGGGCAAGGACGTCAAGACGCAGATCCCGCCGGTGATCATCGACTATGTCGATCCGGGCGACGCGATTTCGGCGAGTGCCGGCATCGGCATCTCGTTCAACGAACGCACGACGCTGAACCTTGGCTATGCCCATAGCTGGGCGTTCGGCACGCGGACCCAGACCCGTCTGATCGAGCCGACGCCGCAGTGGCCGGGCATTCGCGAAACCAAATCGCGCGATCTGCAGGTCGGCCGCTTCCTGTTCGGCGTCACTTACCGGGTAAATGAGCGCACCAGCGTGAACTGGTCCGTGGAGGTTGGCGCGACCGAGGACGCGACCGATCTGCGCACGGTATTGCGGCTGCCGTTCACCCTTTTCGGCGGTCGATAATCGCCTGGGTGAAGAGAAGACCGGCGGCATTCGTACCGGCACCCTGGCCGGTATGAATGTGGCGCCCGGGAGGCATCCAGCAATGCCGGCGTCGCCTGGTATCTCGCGGCTGAGAGCTGGTGGCGGCCGCTGGCGAGGAAGCCCTGTTTTCAGTCAGTGAATTGATTCCACCATGACGAAAATGTACTATTTTGGCACTGCAAAATCTGATATTGCTTAAAATTGATATTAATTTTGGATGATAATCTGTTGCAGTTTTGAAGAGTGGGGTCGCGCCAGTTTCCTGTGTGGGGAAAGAAAGGAAGCAAGCGCATGCAATCGATACAAACCGTGTTGCCTTTCGGCCGTCCCGACTATGCGGGAATGGCAACGCTGTCTCCTATCTCATTGATAATCCGGAACACCGTTGCCCGCGAAGGACTGCGCCGCATTTTGACGGACAATGGCTTCGAAGTCATTTCGTCGGTTTCGCATCTTGGCGAGATGATCCCGGAGGATATCCAATCCAGCCATATCGTCATCATCGACAATGTTGATGCTCTGCAGCAAATGTCGAGCAAGGCGCCGGACGCGCGGCTGGTGCTGCTGGAGCAGGACTTCGACTTCTATGAGATGAACCAGGCGTTCGCCGTCGGCGCACATGCCTATATCCTTCAGGACGTCTCGTTCGACTCGTTTGTCGCGATGATTCATCTTGTCGCGTCAGGGCAGAAGGTGGCGCCGACCGAACTCATCGAAAGTTTGCGTGATATGCACCCGGCGCATCACCATCACCATAACGGCAATGATATCGCCAAGGCCTATGGACTGCGCGGGCGCGAAATCGAAATACTGGATTGCCTGAAGATGGGGATGCCGAACAAGGCGATCTCACGCAAACTGGGTGTCAGCGAAGCCACGGTCAAGCTGGCGGTGAAGGGCACCTTGAGGAAGATGTCGGTCAAAAATCGCACGCAGGCGGCGATCCTTGCCCAAAACGGGTCTGACTGGCTTCACGACAAACACCCAGCGCAGGCCGGCACGAACGCCCTTGCCGCCCGGCCAGGTCCTAACAGCTCGTAGCAGACAGTCGGAACCGAAGGTGCGGTGCCGGTTTCACTCACGCAGTGATATGCTGGAGGCCTGTCCAAGACTTAGCATAATAGATTGCTCTGCTCTTGCAGAATAAATCAAATGAAAAATCTTAAATCTACTATAATTCTTAATCTGCGTTATTAAAGCATGTAAGATAATTTACCCATTATCTTTCCGGATATCAGGACAACTCACCTTAAGGATAGCACGTTTATCCGAAATCCCCCGAGACTCTGTTCCTACAAAGGCAGATTATCGGGTGGTGATCCTGGGGAGGGACATAACAGCAGTAGGGGGAATTCAATGCCTAAAACTCTAGATGCGATGATCCGTTTGACTCACCGCGAGTCCGAAGTGCTGTATCTCGTCTCGCTTGGCCTGTCGGCCAAGGAGGCCGCGATCGAACTCGATATCTCACCTTGCACCGTCGAGCGCCATGTGGAGAATGTTCGGCTGAAGACACGAACGCGCAATCGCGCCCATATGATTGCGCATGTCATTCGTGAGGGAATGCTGACGCCGGAACAGCGCGCGGCGGATTTGTGCTACGTATCCTGAAACTTCAATTTTCCGATACGGTCCCACAGGCCCATGCGGCAATATAACGGCAGTTGATACGGGTCGTGTCGGTGCGGAGTTGGCTTGATCCAACCCGCACCGTCGTCAAACCGCCGACGCCACATTCGACACGCGCAAGCGCAACACCGCCCAGCCCTTGCCCCACAGCCTTCACGCACGCTTCCTTCCGGGTCCATACGCCCAGGAACAGCCTGTGGAACGCGAGGCTTTCGACCGGACAGGCGCCAAGCGCCGACTGCTCCCGCTTCGTAAAATAGACCCGCATCAGGTCCGTCGCATCCTCGACGTGGCGAAGCATTTCGATATCGACGCCGATCGGCGCGCCGGCGGCCACGCCGATCAGCGCATGGTCGCCGCTGTAGCTGATGCTGCACTGCGCTTGCGGCATGTCCGCAAGGTGCGGCTTGCCGAACGCATCGACAATGTATCTTTGGCGCATCGCCGGGATGCCGAAGGTTCGCTCGACGATGACGCGCAGCGCTGCGTGCGCCGCGACATAGCGGTCCCTGAGATGGCCAAAGCGAAACCGCGCGGCGCGCCGTTGCTCGGACGCCGACAGCATCGCAAAGGCCGATGCGGCAGGGGTGTCCGGCGCGGTGATCAGCCACAGTGGAAATGGTGCGCTGCCCCCCTCCAGGCGAACAGCCTCGATACCGGCTTCAGCTAGACGCCCTTCCGCGCTCTCATCCGTGATTGGCATTGCCCCACCCGCGGAGAAGCCGGCGCGGCATAAAGGCTGAGTGGCGAATGAAATCCGCCAGCAGCCGGGGCGGGTAGGTTGATGGCGCGCCGCGGAACCGCCGTTTTGCGCTGGCCACCAGATGGCCGCAAACCCAGGCGATGTCGGCCAGCATTCCATAAAGCCGCCCGTGGTTCTTCACGAAATAATGCTGGCGTGACTTGAACCAATAGGCCGGCAGCCGCCGCAGGGTGAGCTGTCGCCCGGTGACGCCGGTGCTCTGCCCGGCGATATGGAGAACGACCGCATCGGGGACATACCAGCATTCCCACCCTGCCCGGCGCGCATGCAGGCAGAAGTCGGTTTCTTCGTAATAGAGGAAGAATGTCTCATCGAAGCGCAGCCCGCCCTCGATGACCGCGCGGCGAATGACGAAACTGGCGCCCGATACCCAGTCGGTCCGCTCGGGGTGATTGCCCATCGCGCGAAGCACCGCCCAGTTGCGCAGGAGGCGCGACAACATCCCCAGACACGCCCCTCGCTCGATCTCGCCCAGGACGGTCGGAAAGCGAAAGGCATAGGGCCAGGGCGTGCCGTCACCCTCGAGCAACGCGGTGCCGGCCACGCCTGCGGCCGGATGCGCGGCCATGAAGCGCGCGAGCGCCAGGCCTGCCGCTGGACGGACCTCGGTGTCGGGATTGAGCAGCCAGAACAGGTCGGCGGGATCCTGTCGCGCCAGCGCCAGGCAGATGCCGATATTGTTGCCTGCGCCGAACCCGCCATTGGTCGTCGATCGAATGAGCGTCACCCAATCCCAGCCGCGCGCCTCGATCACCGCCTCGATCTGATCGGCCGATCCGTCGCTGGACGCATTGTCCACGACGATGACGCGCAGGGTCGGAATGTTGCGTCGCTCCTCCGCCAGGCTTGCGAGGCAGGCGACGACGAACGATCCCGTGCAGAAATTGACGATGATCGCATCGATCGAAGGCAGGGCGCCCCGATGCATCGTCATTCGGCTGCGACAGCGGCGGCGATCTGCCCTGCATCTTCCGACCTGGGCGGCTCCATCTCCACGCCCTCCACCGCGCTGTCGACCGCGTTCTGGAACTGGCGTGCCAGCGCCGCGACATGCGGCTCCTGGAGCGCGCTGCCGTGTCCGCCGGGAACCGCGACTACGGTCACATCGTCTTCGACGCGCCTGCCCCACCCAAGCGCGAAGTCGCTATAGACTTCCTGATAGGGAACATCCTCGATCGCGCCGTTCCCTTCGGTCGCCTTGAACACTGTCACATCGCCTCCCGAAAAGAGACCCGCCGGACGATGCGCGCGGTGCGCGACTTCGTAGAGCTGGAGGAAAGCGATCGCGGGCGCGGCGCCGGTGTCCGCGGCCGGATCGAGACCCGCCTCGTTCGCGTTCTTGATCAGCCGCACGGTCCGGCGATCCCGCGCCTGGCGAATCCGCGTGCCGATCTCCCATGCGATTGCGTTGGCCGCTCTGCGCGACAACGCCACGAGCATTGCCGGACCGGCGGCCCGCCGCATCAGATCGCCCACCCGGCTCAGTCGCGATCGCGTAATGTAGAAAGGCCGCTTGGCGGTGGCGACGTCGGCTGCGTCGATGATCCCGACGAACGCGACATGTTCGCCCAGATCCTGCAGCTGCCTCGCCATCTCGAACGCGATCACCCCGCCCGCGCACAGGCCGGCAAGCAGGTACGGCCCGTGCGGCTGAACACGCCGGATGCGCTCGATATAGTTCGACGCCATTTCATCGATGCGCGTGTGAGCGAATGCCCCGCCTTCGGTCCGCAGCGGCTCGACGCCATAGACCGCGCGTTCGGGGTCCAGACGAAGCGCAAGGCCGCGATAGAGCAAGGTTTCTCCCAGACCGTCATGGACGAAGAAGACCGGCGTCAGCGACCCTCCGGCACGAATCGTGACGACATCACGCGTCGGGTCCGGGGTCACGCCTGCAATCGCTTCATCGCCGTCGATCACCGCGCTTTCGGGATCGACGATACGCGCCAGATTCTGGACGGTCGGCGTGTCGAGCAGCGCCGCCAGCGGCAAAACCTTGCCCGTTTTCTTGCGGAACCGGTTGGTGAACTGCACCGCAAGCAGCGAGTGACCGCCGAGGTCGAAGAAATTGTCGGTGCGCCGCACGGGAACGACGCCGAGCATGTCCTGCCAGAGTTCGGCGATCACGCGCTCGGTTGCGGTAGCGGGCAAATCAGCGCCGGAATCGCCGGAGCCGCTGGCGACCACCCTCCGTGCGGCGCGATGCGGCGCGCGCAGATGCGCAAGCGCCGGCGCCAGCGCATAGGGAGACACGATCACGTGCGATCGGGCCGTCCCTGCGAGAAGGTGATTGACGGCGCAAAGCCCCTCCTCGGGCAGGATCCCGTCGAGGCGTTCGATCGGCGCTGCCTGCTCCGTCCTGACGGCGATGTCTGTCGGATGCGCGCCGGCCGACAGCAAGGATGTATCGCGGATGCGGATCATCGTGAACTCGCAGATGCTTGCAAACACCATGCCCGCCTCGTCGGTCACGGTGACGTCGAAGACGGCGGTCGGCGTTCCGCTTTCGGCGGGCGATCGATAGCGGACATGGCTGACGATCGTCGCCGGCAGCGGGGCGTGGAGCATGATCCGGCGGTAGGAAAAGGGCGCGAAGAAATCGCGGCCGGCGTCATAGTCGCCGATGAGCGACTGCGCGCCCGCGGTGGCGAGATCGAGCAGCGCGGGGTGGAGCGATATTGCATCGAGATCGGCGTGGAACGCCGGCGCGAGTTCGAGCCGGAGCAGCGCCTCGCCGGCGCCGAGCGAGGTGCGCGTCACATTGTTCCAGCGCGGACCGAAATTGAGCACGTGGCTCCGCCCCAACATGCCCTCAACGATCGTATCGCACCGCGCCTCTATCGCGACGAGATCGAGCGGCTGCGGGGCCTCGGCATTGCGCAGCGGGCGCACCACGCCGCTCGCATGTTCGACCCATGCCATAGTGCCCGAAGGCCGGCCGAGAACGGTGAAGCGCCAATCGCTCCCCACCCTTCGCTGGAGATGGACACGCAGCTCGCGTGCGGCCCCGTCGGCAACCGCGAAGGGTGATAGAAAAACGATATCGGATAGCGCCGCCGGGCCCGGGTCGATCATCTCATGCGCGGCGCGGACGAGCTCCAGATAACCGGTGCCCGGAATGAGCGCGCCGGCCCCCACGACGCGATGTTCATCGAGCAACCAGTGCAGTTGGGGCGCGAGCGTCGCTGTCGCGACATAGCTGTCGGTGGAAACGCAATGCAGCCGTTCGAGGAACGGATGATCGATCGCCTCCCCGCCTTCGAGCTGTTCGGGCAGGTCAGGCGCGCCGCCGTTCGATCCGCGGAGGGCGGCAGCCATGCCGACCTCGCGCCATTGGCTCCAGCCGACCGACAGCACGCACGTATGCGGATCGTCGTGCCGGGCCTGGGCATAGCTGTCGAGAAAGGCGTTGGCGGCGGCATAGTCCGCCTGCCCCGGAAGCCCGGCGAACGCGCTGATCGAAGAAAAGAGCAGCATGAATTCCGGCCGCTCACGGCGCAGCGCCCGGTCGAGGGCGATCGTGCCGGCCACCTTGGGCCGCAGAACGGCCTCCATTGCCTGGCGCGACCTGGTTTCGATCAGCCCGTCGTCAAGCGAGCCCGCGGCATGGAACACCCCGGTGATCGCCCCCAGCTTCGACCGGATGCTCCGCACGACACGTCGCATGGCGCGCGCATCGCAGACGTCGGCGACGAAGACCTCGACGGCGCTTCCGGTCGCCTCCAGCGCCAGCAGCTTGCGCAACCGCTCGGCGAGGCCGGGTTCGATCGCCCGATTGGCCAGCAGATCCGCCCATTCGCCGCGCGGCGGCAGCGGGCTGCGCGTCACCAGCGCGATCCTGGCTCGGCGCTCCGCAAGATGCCGCGCGATCGTCAGGCCGATGCCGCCGAGGCCGCCGGTGATGAGATAGACGCCCCCCGGACGGATCGGCGGCGTACGAGGTGCATGGGCATCGGGCTTTCCCGCCGGCCGATATTCCTGAACCCAGCGCTCGCCGTCGCGGTAGCAGATCGACGCCTCCCCTTCTTGGGCCAGCTCGCCGATGATCGACCGGGCGATGTCGTCGACACGCCGGGCATTCGCCTTTGGCAAGGCAATGTCGATCGTGCGCACCTTCAAATTGGGATATTCGGCGGGAATGACGCGCGCGGCGCCGAGGACCGTCGCCTTTTCCGGCATCAAGCCGCTCTCACATGCAACGCGCTGGACCCGGTCGGTTACGACCGCGATCTCGACGGGCTCCTCGCCGGCCTGGCGCGCGAGCTGCGGAGCCATCGCGGCGAGGCTGAAAAAGCCCCGATCCATCGATTGCCGCGCCCGCCGCGGCCAGCGCGGGGCGCCGGTCACACCCCAGCAATGATAAATCTGGGCCGGGAGCTTTCCCGCCGCGCTTAGCTGATCGAACAGCCGCGCATAATCGCATGGGTTCGCCGGATCGATGACGAACAGCGCGTCGGACTGCTGACGGAACCGAGCGCCCGGGCGCACCGACACCACTTCCCGGCCTTCGAGATGCAGATGATCGCGGATCGCGCCGGCCAGGCCCGCATCGTCCTCGAAAATCAACGCGGCGCCCTCGATCGTCTTCCCGGCCAGCCGAGGGGTCCGCGCCCATACCGGTTCGAAATACCAGTCGGCCACATCGTCGCGCCGATCGAGCGAATCGCGATCATCGTCAAACTGGCCTGCGATGCTGCCCGCCTCGATCCAGTGGCGCTGCCGCTCGAACTGATAGGTAGGAAGCGGCAGCCGGCAGCGGCGCTCGCCCGCCCAATAGGCGTCCCAGTCGATCGTCACGCCCAGTTCCCAGAGTTGCCCCAGGCTGCTCCAGAAAAATGCCTGATCCGCGACCGGCTGTTCCGGATGGGGCAGCGAGCTCAGCACCGGCTGGGTGCGGGTGCGCTCGGGGTGCTGGCGCACCAGGCTCGCCATCGCCCTGCCCGGCCCCACTTCGAGCAAGGCGCACTCCGGATCATCCAGCAGACGCTGCAGCCCATCGGTGAAGCGCACCGTCTGGCGCAGGTGCCGCACCCAATAGCCCGGGTCCGTCGCCTCGCTGTCCGACACCCAGTCGCCGGTCAGGTTCGATACGAACGGAAGCCGCGGCGGGCGCAACTTGATCGAGTCCATCAATTTCTGGAACTGGGGCAGGATCGGATCGAGCATCCGCGAATGCGCCGCGACCGAAATGCGCACCAGCTGCGCCTCGACCTCGCGCGCGGCGAGATCGTCGCGGAACAGCGCGATCGCGTCCGAAGGGCCGGAGACCACGCACAGGCGGGGCGCATTGATCGCCGCGATCGAAAGCTCGGGCGGGAGCAGCGGGACCAGATCATCCTCGCTCATCGGCACGCTCAGCATGCCGCCACGCTCGACCGTCTCGAACAGCTGTCCGCGCGCGCTGACGATGCGCAGCCCGGCCTCGAGGTCGATCACGCCCGCCAGATGCGCGGCGGCATATTCGCCCGAACTGTGTCCGATCATCCCGCAGGGGCGCACCCCGAGCGACATCCAGAACCGGGCAAGCGCGACCTGGATCGTGAACAGCGCCGGCAATGCGATCGACGGCCGTTCCATCTCGGCTGCCGCCCGCGCCCGATCGCCTGCGACCGGAAAGAGCCAGCGCCCGATCTCGCGCACGCCGATCCGATCGAGCAGCGCGAGCGCCTCGTCCACCGCGGCGCGGAACACCGGTTCGGTCTGGTAGAGGCCGCGGGCCATGTCGGCATGCTGCGCGCCCGCGCCGCAGAAAAGAAAGGCGACCGGTCGATCGGCAACACATGGCGCCGCCGCGTCGATCCGTTCGGCATGCTCTCCGAGCTTTTCGGCCGCCTCGGCTGCGCTGTCGGCGACGACGAAGCACCGGTGGTTCAGATGCTGCCGGCCGGTGCCGAGGGTGAAGGCGGCGTCGGGCAGGCTGGCCTCCGCGTTCGCGGCGAAATGCCGCGCCAGCGCGGCGGCATTGTCGCGCAGCGCCGTGTCCGACCGGGCGGAGCAAAGCAGCAACTGGGTCGTCCGGCCTGGGCCGCTCCTGCGGCGCGGCGGCGCTTCCTCGAGTATGACATGCGCGTTGGTGCCCCCCACCCCGAGCGAGCTCACCCCGGCGCGGCGCGGATGGCCGCTCGCCTCCCAGCCGGCGCGGCGTGCCTGGACGAAGAACGGGCTGCCGGCGAACGCGCAGTCGGGGTTGGGCGAACCGAAGTTCAGCGATGGCGGCAGTTCGCGATTGCTGAGCGCCAGCGCCACCTTGATCAGCCCGGCGGCGCCCGCCGCGGTATCGGTATGCCCGATATTGCCCTTCACCGATCCGATCGCGCAATAGCCGGCCCGGTCGGTGGTCTCGCGAAACGCCTGGGTGAGCGCGGCGATCTCGATGGGATCGCCGACGGGCGTGCCGGTGCCGTGCGTTTCGACATAGCCGATCGTGCCGGCCTCGACATCCGCCATGGCGAGCGCCTCGGCAATCACCTTGGCCTGCCCATCGACGCTGGGGGCAAGGTAGCCGACCTTGCCCGCGCCATCATTGTTGATCGCCGATCCGCGCACCACCGCGTAGATGTGGTCGCCATCCTCGATCGCGTCCGAAAGCCGCCGCAGCACGACGACCGCGATGCCGCTGCCGAACACGGTGCCCCTGGATTCGGCGTCGAACGGCCGGCAATGGCCGTCGGGCGAGAGGATCTCGCCTTCTTCGAACAGATAGCCCTGGCGGTGCGGCAGCTCGATCGAGGCGCCGCCCGCCAGCGCCATGTCGCATTCGCCGTTCAGCAGGCTCTGCGCCGCCATGTGGATCGAAACCAGCGACGTCGAACACGCGGTCTGCACGTTGATGCTCGGCCCCTTCAGGTCGAGCAGATAGGACAGGCGCGTCGTCAGGAAATCCTTGTCGTTGCTGGTATGGCGCAGCAGGAACAGGCCGATGTCGCGGACCAGTTTCGGATTGGTCAGCAAATGGCTGGGCATATAGGCATTATGCCCGGAACCGGCGAACACGCCGATCGCGCCGGGGAAACGCTGCGGCACATGCCCGGCATTCTCCAGCGCTTCCCACGCGCATTCGAGGAAGTGGCGGTGCTGCGGATCCATGATCGCGGCATCGCGCGGGCTCAGCCCGAACAATCCGGCGTCGAAACACTCCATGTCCTCAAGCGATGCGCCGCGCGGCACATAATTGGGCTTGCGCAGGGTGGCGGGATTGACGCCGGCGGCCAGCAGCGTTTCCTCGTCATAGGTTTCGATGCCCTCGCCGCCCCGGCACAGCAGGTCCCAATAGGCGTCGAGCCCGCGGGCGCCGGCGAAGCGGCACGACATGCCGACGATGGCGACCGCCGCTTCGGGAACCTCGGTTTCGTTCTTCGGATCGAACGCGCCCGCATCTCGGTACATGGTTCAGTTCCGGGCCATTGCAGGAACGCCGGCGCGGCGCTGCAGCGCGAGGCGGCGGTGCCGTGCGCGATCGCTGCCCGCGCCATCCGACTTCGCCGGGCTTCCCGCCCCGCCGAGATACGCGCTGAGCGCCTCGACCGTCGGAAACCGGAAAATGTCGGTGAGCGAGAGCGGCTGCCCGACGACCGCCGACAGCCGCCGATGCGCCTGAACGGCGAGCAGCGAATGGCCGCCGATGTCGAAGAAATTGTCCCGCAGGCCGACACGTCGAAGCTTCAGGACATCGCGCCAGATCGCCAATATCTGCTGCTGGAGCGGGCTGCCGGCGGTAACCACGACATCGTCCGCCTCCGCCGGATCGGAAGATGACGGCTCGGGCAACGCCATCCGGTCGATCTTGCCGTTCGGCGTGCGCGGAAGCGCATCGAGGCGGACGAAATGCGCCGGGACCATGAAATCGGGCAGCATCTCGCGCAACTGCCGGCGAAGCTCGTCAATCTTGCGATCCAGGCCAGGCGTTCCGGCATAATAGGCGACGAGGCACGCAACCCCGTCCGACTCGCGGGGGACGACCACCGCTTCGCGGACATCGGCGTGGCGAAGCAGCGCGGCCTCGATCTCGCCGAGCTCGACGCGATAGCCGCGGATCTTGATCTGATTGTCGATCCGGCCGAGGAAGTCGATCGTGCCATCGTCGCGCTGGCGCGCGATATCGCCCGTCCGATAGACCCGCCGCCCGGCGGCGAATGGATCGGCGACGAAGCGTTCGGCGGTAAGCTCCGGCCGGCCGAGATAGCCGCGCACCACGCCGTCGCCGCCGATGATCAGTTCGCCCGGCGTTCCCGGCCGAACGGGCTCGAGCCTGCGATCGAGGATATAGACCTGCTGGTTGGCGAGCGGACGGCCCAGCGGCGGGGCGCCCTGCTCGTCGCCAAGCTCGTGCACGGCCGACCAGATCGTGGTTTCGGTGGGGCCGTACATGTTCGTCACTACGCCGCCGACCAGCGCGGTCATGTCGTGCGCCAGCCGCGGGGGGAATGCCTCCCCACCCACCATCAGCCGGCGGAGCGACGCCAGCCCCTCGCGCGCCGCATCATCGGCCGCGAGCATCTGGAGCAGCGACGGCGTGCATTGCAGATGGGTGACGTGGTGACGCGCGATCAGTTCGGCCAGGCTCGTCTCGTGTCCCTCGTCCGGCGTGGTTGCCAGCTGGCGCAGCTGATTGAGGAACGGAAGATGCTCGAGCACGGTCGCGGTCGGAATGCCGAAATCGATCAGGCATCCGATCTCGTTCACGCCAACGGCCTGCAACTGCCGGATGAGATCGACGCAATCCTCGGGCGTGCCGAACAGGCCGCTTGTCTCGAAATACCGGTCGAAGGCATGTTCGAGCAGCGCTTCGGTTTCCTCGGGGCTGAGACCGGCGAGGTCGGGCTGATCGCTCGCATCGCTCCCGGCGGGCCGCTTGAAGGCGGGGAAAGACCAGGCATATTGCTTGAGCAGGCTGGTCGAGGTGCGCAGATATTCGATCAGCGGACCCCGGACGATCGCTCTCACCGCCTCCGCGTCGGTTCCGACGAAGCTGTGCAGCATCATCGTGACATGCCCGTCGCCGGGATGCCCCGCCTCGCGCCATGCCCGGCGGTAGACATCGAGCTTGGCGGCGACTTCCGCGACGCTCTGCCCCAACAGGTGGGTGAGGACGAACGCCCCAGCCCGCCCGGCCGCTGCGAAGGTCTCGGGATTTCCGGCGGACGTGATCCAGAACGGCAATTCGGGCTGCACCGGGCGCGGAAATATGCCGACCTCGACGGGTTTGCCGAACGGGCCAGGAAAGCTGCGCTTCTCGCCTCGCCACAGCGCGCGGACATCGGCGATGCTGCGCAGCAATGCCCCGTTGCGATCCTCGAAATTTTCCGGCCGCAGCAGGAAATCATCGGGTTGCCAACCCGAGGCGAAGGCGATGCCGGTACGCCCGTTCGACAGATTGTCGACCAGCGACCATTCCTCGGCGATGCGCGCGGGGTGGTGCAGCGGCGCGACGCAGCTTCCGGCGCGGATCTTCACGCGCGACGTCGACACCGCGATCGCGGCGGAGATCACCGACGGATTGGGATAAAGGCCACCGAACGCGTGGAAATGCCGCTCCGGCGTCCACACCGCCTCGAACCCATTGTCATCGGCGAACTTGGCGCCTTCGAGCAGCAGGCGATACTGATCGGCGTTGCTCGCGCTGTCGGCGCTGGCGAAGTAGAACAGGCTGAAATCAAGCGTTCCGGCCGCGGCGTGCGGCCGCACATCGCCGCGCACTTCGCGCTCGGTGGCGATCACGACATGATAGCCGCGGGTCAACGGCCAGTAGAGTTCGAGGACCGATATGTCGAAGCTCGGGCTCGTGACCGCCAGCCAGGTGCCATCCGGCTCAAGCGTGCGATCCATCCCCGCGAAGAAATTGAGCAGGTTGCGGTGCTCGACCATCACCCCCTTGGGCCGCCCGGTCGAGCCCGAGGTATAGATGACATAAGCGAGATTCTCCGCGCCGGCCCCGCCATCGAAAGGCTCGGACGAAAGCGCGTCGATCGCGGCGCGTTCGGTATCGAGGCGGACAACGCGTGCGCCGGTTTCCGGCAGGCTGTCGGCGAGCGAGCGCTGCGTCACGACCACCGCCAGTCCGGAATCGGCGATCATGTGCGCCAGGCGGCCGGCCGGATAGGAGGGGTCGAGCGGCACATAGGCGCCGCCCGCCTGGTGGATCGCGAGCAGAGCGACAAGCATGTCGAGCGATCGTTCGAGGTGGATCCCGACGAGCATTTCCGGCCCGACCCCGATCTGCGACAGATGGCGCGCCAACCGGTTCGAGCGCGCGGCAAGTTCGGCGTAGCTGATCGACACGTCGCGCGCGGTGGCGGCGATACGGTCCGGCGTGCGCCTGGCCTGTTCCGCGAAGAGCTGGTGGATTCCGGTTACCTCCGGCACGGGCGCCGTCGCCGCGTTCCAATCGGTCAGCACGGTCCGGCGCTCGCTTTCCGCTAGCAGGGAAAGGCGCGCGATTGGCGTATCGGGTGCCGCATCCTCCGCGTCCAGCAGCGCGCGGAAGCCGCGTTGCAGATCGTCAAGCGCGGCGGGATCGAGCCGGGCGGGATCATAGGACCAGCGGCAAGTCCCGCCGTCGGACGCGATGGCGATGGTGAGAATCGTTTCGCCGCTGATGCGGGCATCATCGAGGCGATCGACGATCTGGACGCAAACCGGGTGCGCGAACGGCAGGCCGGCGCGAAGGTCGGGGCTGCGCGCGACAAGATCCGCGGCGATGCCGATGCGCCGGTGCATTTCACCGGTTTCGACCGCGATCTGCTGCTCGAGCGCGGCAAGCGGCTGGTCCCAGTCGAGTGCGATGCGCAGCGGCAGCTGATCGGCGAACCAGGCATGGACGCCGTCAAGGCGTGAGACATAGACCTGGTCGGCATAGCCGATCTCGACAATGTCGCGGTCGGCGACCCGGCCCAGATAGGCGACGATCGCCGAAAGCATTTTCTTGGCGGAACGGTCGCCGTCGAAGATGCAGTCGATTTCGATGCGCGCGTCGCGGATCGCCGCCGATCGGAATTGCGGCAGGCAAAGGGGATCACGCGCCGCCAGCCGTGCACGCCACCAATTTTCATAAAGACCCGCTGCCGCGTCGAGCGATTCGAGTGTCCCGCGCTGGCTTTCTTCGAGCAGCGCCAGCCGGCCGCCGGATGGTGCCGGGAGCTGCTCGATCGGCTGCCCGGCGAGGTCGGTGATCCGGGTCAGACGAAGGTCGTTGGTGCCGGTGGCCACCAGCGGCATCGGACCACCCGCGATCACCGTGCCGGGAGGCAGATCGGAACGGCTGTCGAGCATCTCGACCTGCTGCACGAGGAACAGGGTATCCCCGGCCAGGGCCTTGGGTGCGCCCAGCGGATTGCGGTATGCGCCGAAATCGAGCGCCGCGACCAGCCGCATGATCGCTTCGGCGGGGGCATTCCAGTCGATCGTCGCCGCCACCGGGGGACGGTCGCCGCGCGAGAACCAGCGCTTTGCCGGGCCGGGTTGTGACACTCGCCGCGGGCCACCTGCATCAAGATGCGCCACCAGATCGGCAAAGGTCCGGATACCTGCTTCGAAACATTTGGTGTTCAGCGAAAGCGCGCTTTCCGCCGGATCGATGGCGATCGATTCACTGGCGAGGATGTCGCCGCAATCGACCGCCTCGGTCATCAGATGCCAGGTGACGCCGTGGCTCTTTTCGCCCGCCATCAGGGCCCAGGCGGGCGTGTTCAGCCCGGCATAATCGGGCAGCGGGCCATCGTGGAAATTGATCGCCGCGCGGCGCGCCAAGGCAAGCAGATCGCCCGGCAGGACCGACAGGTTGGCGATACTGAAGAGATAATCGATCTCTCCCAGATCGGCGTCGCGGAGATCGCGCAGCCGGGTGAAATGGCGCAGCCCGGTGCGCTGCGCCCAATCCGCGGCCACGCCCGCCGGCGCGGCCACGGCCACTATTTCATGGCGGTGCCGCAGGAGTATCTCGGCGCATTCGACCAGCAGGGTTTCACCGCCGATCAAGACGCTTCGCGGGCCGGCCCGCCCCGTCGGCGCCGTGCCGATCCCAACCGAAGATAGCAGATGCATGCGAGGTTCGGCTGCGCCCACTGCGTCCATACGGCTTTCCCTTCAGCACGCATGGTAGGTGGCCGTCGAATGGCGGGCTATTTCAACAATCCTGTAGGAAAAAACCGGAGGGTCGAAAGCGATGCCCCTGGCCTATTTGTATTCGATCAGCTGGCGGCGGCTGCGCCAATAGTCCACCTGCCCCTGAAAGTGCGGCAATTTGCCGAGGGTTATGAAGCTCGCCTCAAGAGGGCCATCGCGCAGGCAGACGCGCAGCCACAGCAATGGCCAGAACGGCCACAGCGCGGGCAGCGCCCAGACGATATTGCTGATCACGTCGCGCCACATGCGCGGATTCGCCGTGCCGCGCCGCACCAGCGCCTCCGCCGTCGCGTAGCCGCTGCGCCGGTTGCGCTGCCACCACTGGCCGAAGCGGGTCATCGCCGCGTCGTGCACGGTCATGTCGCGATCGATGCGCCGGATCTGCCACCCCGCCCGCCGCACGCGGTGGCACAGGTCGGGCTCCTCGCCCGCGATCAGCTCCGCCGAGAAGCCGCCCGCGTCGCGAAACGCGCGCGTCCGGAACAGCGCGTCGCCGCCGCAGGTGTCGGCGATGCCGACCGGCGTGTCCCATTCGGAATCGCACAGGCGGTTATAGGGGCTGGCGTCGGGGTGCCGCTCGCGGCGGCGGCCGCAGACGATGCCCAGCCGCGGCTCGGCTTCCAGCGCGTGGATCGCCGACGGCAGCCAACCGTCGACCAGCTCGCAGTCGCCGTCGATGAAATGGACGAAGGACAGCGCCGGAAAGCGCTCGCCAAGCCAGTCGGCGCCGGCGTTGCGGGCCCGGGCCGCGGTAAAGGGACGCGCGGGATCCAGCTGCACCACCGGCACGCCCAGCCCGCGCGCGAGACCGACGCTATCGTCGCTTGATCCTGAATCGACATAGACGGCGATTGCGCGCTCCCGCAGGACGCTCGCCAGGCAGGCCCCCAGGCGCGATCCTTCGTTGCGGCCGATGACGACGAAGCCCACGCCAGAGGTGGAGAATTGCAAATGGTCCATTCGGCTCATGGTTCGCGCTCCGTCCGGATCCATTGCCGCTCGCGCCGGACGAGGAACTGCATCAGGATCGGGAGTTTCCAGACCGCGTATCGGACGACGTCGCCAAGCGATCGCATCGGCAGGATCGCGCGCCCATGGACGGCCCATGCCAGGAACAGGGCGACCCCCAGCATCACGTCCGACGCCAACAGGATGAGCGCTGGGGGGCTGAAGCCGCCGAGCGGGACGAGGATCGCGGTGGTGACGACTGCCATAGCGATCAGCAGCACGGTCGGCGGCACCAGCAGGTCGAGCGCGATGACCAGCAGGCGCGGCCGCCCGCCCGACGCCGCCCGCAGCAGGCGCGGAACGAAGCGCGCCATCGCCTGCAGCATGCCGTGCTCCCAGCGCCGGCGCTGGCCGACGGTGCCCTGCTGCGAGCTCGCGTCGCTGACGAACAGCGCGGCGGCGTCGAACACGACCGATTCCCCGTCGATCAGCAAGGTCAGACCAAGCTCCAGATCCTCGACCAGCGAAGCCGGGCGCCAGTCCAGCCGCTCGAAGACCGGATAGGGAAAGGCCATGCCCGAGCCCTGCAGCAGGGCGGCGCCCGCCAGGCGCTGCATCGCCAGCTGGCGCACTAGGTTCTTCACCAGGAACGCGAAACACGACACCCGGACCATCGCGGTGGCACCGGGCGGCGGGGTCAGCAGATACGCCCCCTGGACGACGGCGTGGCGTTCCGCCGCGATTGCAGCCAGGCGGTGCAGCGCATCGGGACGCGGCGAACAATCGGCATCGACGACGATCACGATCCCGCCGGGCGTGGCCGCGACACGCCGCCGCCCGAATTCGAGCGCATGGCCCTTGCCGCGGCGGTCCGGATCGGAACGCACCACCACCGTCGCGCCCAGCCGTTCGGCGATCGCGGCCGTATCGTCGCTGCAGTTGTCGGCGATCACGATCAAACGGTCGCAAGCGCGGAGCTGCGCCCGCACGGCCTCCACCGACCGGGCGATTACGCGCGCTTCGTCATGCGCGGGCATCAGCACCGTGAAGGGCGGCGCCTCGCTCGAGGGTCCTCGACCGCGGCGCACCATCGACCCCGCCAGGCATTCCAGCGCCAGCACCAGCAGCGGCACCGAAACGCCCAGGCAAAGCACCCAGACGGCGATCGCGATCATGGTTTCCGATCCGCCGGAAGCGGCCTCCGCGCGACAATCGGCAAGCCGGTAAACCGGGCCATATCACCCCCGTTCGACGCGTCTCTGGAGAACGGGCGGAATCCAGTCTGCCTTCAGATGATGCAGCATTATGTGCCAGTCGCGCTTGTCGCTCGTGCCGGGTCGCGGGCGAAAGTCGGTGGTCCGCTCGATCCTCGACGCCTCTGCGGTGCTCGCCGTGTAGTAATAGGTCGCGATCGACCGGCGCGATCGATGCTCGGGGCATGCCAGCGGATCTGGATGTCCATGAAACGTGTCGCATTCGGTATTGAACACGACGGCGCGCGCCATCACCGGCAGGATCGACTTGCGGCACCGTAGCATCCGGTGATCCCATAGTTCGAGCGCGCCGCCATACTCCGTCTCCCAATCGTCGTTGAGATAGACAAGCAGGTTGAGCCGCCGGTCGAGGTGCATCACCTCATGCCGGGGAAAATCGGCGTGGATGCCCAGATGCCCGCCCGCCCTGATCTCATGGAGCCCCGCCCCCGCGAAATAGGGGTCGGCGATCAGCCCCTCGATACCCGTCATCTCGGAGAGAAAGGTCAGGAGGGCCACCGAGTTCAGCTCGGCGAACAGCGCGCGCGTGATCGCGCCGGGGCACTCATCGGGCCGGACCTGGTATTTGAACCGTTCCTGCTCGCGCGAGAAATAGTCCCGCTTGGACGTGTCCGGAAACTCCGCGACCACCTCGCGCAGCAACGCGGGATCGATGAAGTCGTCGATCACGATATGCGGGTAGGGAATGTTCGTGCGGTACTCCTCGGCAAGCGTGCGCCCCGCCTCGCGACACTGTTCGCGATCGAGACATCGATAGCCGCCAAGATCGGCGAAGCTGAGCAGTGGCATCGCACCCTCTCCAGGCTGGATGAAGAATGACCGGCCCGGCCCCTCGGAAAAAGGGGATCCCGGCAGCACCGAGTTAAGCGTGTCGGGGTCGGCACAGACAAGCCGGGAAAACACCATGGGTTTTCTCATGATCGACACCGGTCGGTGCGCTCTTAGAATGGCGGAGGTCCAGTCCGCCGGAGGAGGTCCGTGTGCATATCGGGCTTTGTTCGCCGCAATGGCCGCCGTCGGGCGCGGCGAATGGCATCGTCACCTATGTCTCGGCCATTCGCGCCTATTTCCTCGCACAGGGGCACGACGTGTCGGTCATCGCGCAGGAGCAGCTGTTCGATGCGGCGGGGAAGGCCCATCCGATCGCGCCTTCGCCGCCGGCCAGGCAATCCTTCGATCCCTGGCGGAACCGCCTCGCGCGCAAGGTCGATCGCTGGCGCGGCAACCTGCCCGGCATGGGCCGCGCGGTCGCCGATCAGATCATCGCGGCGCGCCGGATCGCACCGATCGATATCGTCGAGATGGAGGAAAGCTTCGGCTGGTGCGACATCGTGCAGCGCACCGCCGGCGTGCCGATAGTCACGCGTATCCATGGTCCGCACTTCATGAAACCGGCACGGCCGCGAACCCCGCAGGAGCGCTATCTCGATGGGCGGCGTTGCGCGGCGGAGGGTCGCGCGATCCGATCGTCACGGTCGCTGACCGCGCCGACGCGCGCGATGATGGACGCGGTGCACAGCCATTACGGCATCCGCGAAACCGGCATGCGCACGGTCATTCCCAATCCGATCGCGATCCAACCGGAACCGCGCCGATGGCGGCTCGACCAGAGCGACCGGGACCTCATCCTGATGGTCGGGCGCTTCGATTTCTGGAAAGGCGCGGACACGATGCTCGCGGCCTTTGCCGAACTGCTCGCGCGGCGGCCCAATGCGCGGCTGACGCTGGTCGGTCCCGATCTCGGCATGGAAACCGCCCCGGGACGGATCAGCAATTTCGAGGAATATGCCCGCGCCCATCTGCCGCCCGAGGCGCGCGCGCGCGTCACCTTCACCGGCCCCCTGCCCCCCGAACGGATCGCGCCATTGCGGCAACGGGCCTTCGCCACGGTCATCGCCTCCCGGCTGGAGAATTTTCCTTATACCCTGCTCGAGGGGCTCGCCACGGGATGCCCGATCATCTCCACCGCCTGGGCCGGCAGCGAGGAGATCATCGACGACGGCGAATCCGGCCTGCTAACACCGGTCGGCGAGGCCGAGCCGCTCGCCAGACGGCTCGATTGGCTGATCGCGCATCCCGATGCCGCCGGCCGCCTCGCCGCCAACGGCCTGCGGCGATGCCGGCAGCATTTCTCGCTGGAGGCCGCCGGCGGAAAGATGCTGCAGCATTATGAGGCGACATTGCGGGCGAGCACGCAATGACCCCCGGACGCGCCGCGCTTTGGGTCCGCCGCCCAGCCGATATAAGGGGGCTCGCAAGCCGGGTGGCAAAGGTCGCGCTACGCGACACCAATGTCGTGGTGGCGTCGGTCGTGCTCAACAATCTGTTGCGCGCCGTCAGCAGCGTGATCCTGACGCGCCTGCTGGTCCCGGAGGTCTTCGGCATCGCCGGGCTGATCGCGTCGGTCTCCTTCACCGTCGGGCTGGCGTCGGATCTGGGGTTTCAGGCGTTCGTGGTGCGCCACCGCGACGGCGACAAGCCCCGGTTTCTCGATACGGTGTGGACGATCGCGGTCGCCCGTTCGATCCTGCTGACGCTTTTGCTGGTGATGCTCGCGTCGCCCATCGCCTCACTGTTCGGCAAACCCGAACTTGCGCCGCTGATCGCGGTATCCTCGCTGACCTTCCTGATCGAAGGCGTTGCCTCGCTGACGCTGCTGACGGCGCTCAGGCACCGCATGATCCTGCGGCTGTCCCTGCTCGAGCTTGCCGTGGCGATCCTCCAGCTCGTCCTGGCGACGATATTCGCCTATCTGTTGCGCAGCTACTGGGCGATCCTCATCGCCATTCTCGTCAGCAGCGCCTTCAAATCGCTGCTCAGCTACCTGCTTTTTCCCGACGCGGTGCGGCGGATCGCATTCGACCCTCAATATATCCGCGATCTATGGGGTTTCGCGCGCTTCGTCACCGGATCGAGCATCATCACCATGGTGCTGATACAGTGCGACAAGCTCGTGCTCGCCGGCGTCATGCCGCTCGACAGTTTCGGTCTCTACATCCTTGCCGGCAATCTCGCATCGGCGCCGCTGGCCTTCACCTCCGCCTATGCGAGCCGCGTGCTCTATCCGCATTATTCGCAGCTCTGGCGCGACGGGGTCGAAGATCTGCGAACGCTTTTCTACGCCAGGCGCTGGCTGCCGTCGCTGCTCTATACCTTCTCGGCCGGCGGCCTGATCGGCGCCGCGCCGCTGATCATCGCGATCCTTTACGATCCCCGTTACGCGGGGGCGGCGATCTATCTTCAGCTCCTGGCTATCTCGCCGCTGTTCGCGCTGGCATCGAACAGCGCCAACGAAGCGCTCACCGCTACGGGCCGCATCCGGGCCACGTTTCAGGCGAGCCTGGCCAAGCTCGCATGGCTGGGGGTGGCGGGTCCGATCGGCTATCTTACGGGCGACGTGATCGGCCTCATCGCGGCGGTGGGGCTGATGGAGCCGGCCGTGGTGGTGTTCAAATGGTTCCAGCTACACAGAGCCGGTCTGCTCGACCTGGGCAAGGAGATGATCCTGCTGCTTGCCGGCGTGGGCGGAATCGCGGCGGGAATGGCGGGCGACTATCTGCTCAGGAGCGCGCACCTGTTCTGACGGGCACGCCGAGCGCCCAAGCCGCAGGAGCATCGGCGCGCTGCTGTCGCAAGGCGCTGCTCTCTCGCTCCCGAATGGTGATGAACGCGGCCGCAAAGCCGAACATGACGAAGACGAAGAAGCCCGGCCGCCCGCCAAAGGAGGTGAAGAACAACATCTCCATCGGCATGGCGAGCCCGGCGAAGACGAAGCTGCCCGCAATCACATTGCCATGATCGCCGCCGATCGGGCGCCTGAACTTCAGCATCCGCAGCAGGAAATTGACGAACGCGCCGACGAAGATGAGGGTGCCGATCGCGCCGGAGATCAGCAGGATCCAGATATAGCTGTTGACGAAATCGACGATCCCCTCGCCCTGCCGGAGGTCGCTCAACCGCAGCGTGACCTGCGGCATCGAATAGCCCCAGACGGGGCTGTGCCAGAATTCCTCGATCCCGCGATCGAACAACAGCCGCCGATACTGCGACGTCTCGCTCGATCCGCCCGAAAGCCCCATGGTCTCGGAAAGATAGGGGGAGACCTGCGCGGCCAGGAATAGCATCGCCCCCGCCGCGCCGATCACAATCGCCGACCGGACAAGCTGCGCGTAGCGGCCGCGAAAGACGAGCACCATGGCCAGCGCGGTGAGCAGCCCGAGCCACGCGCCGCGCGATTGCGGCGCGGACAACCCGATCAGTGCGAACGCGAAGAGCAACATGCTCTGCCAGCGCGACCGCAAATAGTCGCGCGACAGCCACAGCGCGAGAACGCATGTCGCCAGCACCATCGCGGCCGACGTAGGCTCGACGAACGGGCCGCCCGACCGCAATACCCCACCGCGCGCCTTGACGATCAGCAGCGTGGAGACGTCGTAATAGGCGTAAAGCTGGTTGTAGATCGGCCACGAGGCCCAGGTCTCGTAGATCAGGATCGCCGACAGCGTGATGCCCCCGCATCCCAGCCAGAGCATCGCGGTCCGGAACTCGTCGATCGTGCGCACGCCGCGGCTGACGATATAATAAGGCAGGCCGAGATCGAGCGTGACATTGACGGCAACGCGCAGGAAATTGGTCAGGCTGGTGTCGCGGGCGAGCGCGGCGATCAGCAACAGCATCACCGATACCGCCGGCAGATCGAGCATGACGCGCGGCCTGGCCTTTCCGGCGTGCGGGAGCAGCGCGGCCGCCGCCCCCAGCCCCAGCGCATCGTGGACGCCGAAATCGAACAGCTTGATCGATCCCAGGGCTATAGTCTCGTCGAGGCCGGGCAGGAGCAGCAGGCTGTAGAGATAGAGGGGAACGATATAGCTCCGCCGCCCCGCGACCAGCGGCACCCAGGCCAGCATCGCGGCGTAGAGCACCCAGACATTGGGCAAGGACCAGGCAAGGACGGGCATGCCGATCGCGACAATCGGCGCGCGGGGCATCATTGCCCGCGCCGCGTCCGGCCGCAGGCAATAGAGGAACAGGACGATCGCCGCGCAACTGATGATCGCGATGTGAAAGGCCGGCCGGATCGTCAGATAGATCGCGGCGATCAGCCCCAGCGACAGGATGGCGGCCGTCAGCCGTGGCGCGTTCCGCTGCATCAGCGCTGCTCCGCGATGAACTGGCGCACGGCGGCCAGCTTCGGCGTTTCGCTGCCGGGCTGGCCGGCATACTCGCGCAGGCCCCAGGAACCGTATTCGCCGATCGGGGCAGTCGATGCGTAGAGCGTCAGATCGCTTCGAATGCGCGCATTCCAGCGATCGAGATAGCGCCGATAGACGTCTCCCATCCGCGGATCGCGCTGGATCGCGCGGGCCAGGGCCATATCGGTCGTGACCAGATGCTGACCGCCTTCATAGGCGATGAAGCGCTTGCCATGACGCGCCGCGACCGCGCGATTGCGGGCGGCGAAATCGATGGTCTCCTCGATCGCGCGCGGCATCCGGGCGAACACCCATTCCGTGTCCCCCGCACCGCGCGCCGACAGGTCAAGCCAGACATAGGGCGCCGTCGCCAGCGCATCGACCCAATCGGCCGTGTCGGCATGGCTCAGGATGATCTCCGCCAAATCGGGATTGGCGTTCTGGCTCGCCGCGACGCGGATCAGCCGGGCCGGCCGATCCGCAAAGACGCCCGTCCAGATTCGCATCGTCGTGCGGAGCTTCTGGGCATAGCGGATCGATTGCGCGCGCGTCGGATCGCCATTCCCCAGCCGAAGGGTCATGCCTTCCTGCTGCGCCTGCTGCGCGGCGGCGAACATGTCGTTCCAGACTTCATTGCCCAGCTCGACATAGACCGTGCGACGCGGATCGATCCGCCGATGAACGAGCCGCGCGAATTCGCGGATATAGTCTGGATCGGCCTGGTAGGGGACGAGGAACCAGGGATCGGCGCCGACCAGATTGGCGAGATCGACCATGTCCTCGATCGATGCGCCCGCACTCGCGACCTGCGAGGAATCCTCAGGGAGACTGCGGTCTGCCCAGCGGACCCGGGCATTGTCGTTGGTGCGTTGCCAGTCGAGGAAGCGCAGAATGCGGAAATCGCGTACGAACGCCAGGAATTCCGGGTGGAACCGTTCGGCGCGCGGGCGTCCCGTTTCGCGGCAATCAATGTCGCGGATTGGGTTGGCCGGACTGGTCGCGACCAGTTCGATCCAGGCGCCCTCATCCTCGGCGCCGGTGGGGTCGAGCATGATGTCGATGCGCTGATCGCGCTGCGCGACAATCCGCGCCACCCCTCCCGATGTGATCGTCCCGCGCCCTTCGAACGTGCAGATCACGGCGGTCGAACGGTACGGCGCCGGCGGCAGCACGAGCGGACGCGGCGCCGTCTGGCCGGACTTCAGCTGGCGCACCCATCCGCGCGCGTCGAGCTGATCGGCAGGCATGGCCGACCAGCCCTGCCCTTCGGAGGAGAACCATTCGCTCTGGTTGATCATGTTGGTGAAGACCTGTTGCCGGTTGTAATTGGCCAATCCGAACAGGTTGATCCCCAGCCGCGTTCTGGCGTCCGCCGCGATCGGCGGCTCGCCCGGCCAGCTGGTGGCGAGCCAGCGCGGCGCTGCATAAGCGGCGAGACCGACGAGCAGGACGACAAGCGCCAACCCGAAACGGAACGATCGCGCCTGGGTGAACCCCTTCCGCCGCTTCGCCTTTCTCGTCTCAGCCACGGTGTCTCGTCCGCATGGGGTTGTCGGCGGAGTCGCCGCCCAACAATGCTGGCCAGACAAGGCGAAACCGCGCCCATTTCAGCTGGGCGGCAATCCATCCATCGCGCGCCCAGCGGGCATCGCGAACATAGGCGAGATAATGGGGCGCAAATTCGCGCGCGAAATAGCTTCGGCAACCGGCCTGATCGAGGCCAGGGCCCTGTCCCCGGCGCCGTTCCAGATAATCTCCGGCGACCCGTTGCAACGCCTCAGCAGTGGCCGGTCCAACCCCCGGCGGCACCCACGCACGTGACGGCAGGCTGCCGTAGAGGACGCCGTGCGTCACCAACGCGACATAATAGGTGCCGGCCTCGGTAAGGTGCACGTCGTCCACGAACAGCGCGGCGATCGTCTGACGCGGCGTGTCACCACTGATCCCGGCAACGCCGCCATCCAATGCCTGCGTTACGAGATGGGCGAGCGCCTCGGCCGCCGGGATGAGCGTGACATCCGCGCCGGCGGCAGAATTGAGATCGATCTGCCGGGCGGTGCATTGCCAGGCGGTCGCTGCGGAGCGCTCATAGGCGAGCCAGCGGCTTGGGTCGTCAGGATCGGAAAGATTGAGCCAGCTGGCGAAGAGATAGATGCGCCCCGATGGATTGGCCGCCCGGAATCGACCCGCGAAATCGATGGCGTGGCCGATCGTGTCGTTCCAGATCAGGCTCTCGAGCAAGCTGTGCTGCTCGGCGAGGATGAGCGTGTCGAAGGGCTCCCCTTCGCCCGCCGCGAGCACCCGCAGCACGTCCGCGGGCGCGCCTTCGCGGCCGATCCCGCGACGATAGCCGCTATCGCGTTCGTGGGACGCGCCCTGCGTGCGTTCGCGCAACGAGGAGCCGTAGAGATGTTGCATGTCCCACTCGAGCGGGCGCCCGCTCCGGGCGGCGATCGCGGCAAGAAAGTCCGGGAACGGCCGGCCGGTCAGGCTGTGACCGGAAATGAACAGACGCCGCGGCGGCGCGATCGACGCCGAAGCCTGCGGCGGCAGCTGCGCGCCGGGCAGGTCACCCCCTTCGGGCATGCTCCCCGCCAGGCCGATCAGCAGGAAGGCCGCGCACGATAACGATAGCACCCCCGGCCGCGCCACGTCATTGCTGCACGCGGGCACGGGACCAGCTGCGCGCGATCTGGAAGATCTCGGGTCCCTCGATCAGGTAGCGCCGCCAGAACCGCCGTGGGTTGGAGCTGAGCCGGTAGAGCCATTCCAGGGACATGCGCTGCATCATCTCGGGCGCACGATCCTGGACCCCCGTCAGGAAATCGAGGCTCGCGCCGACGCAGAAACCGATGCCGGTCGCCCCGCCCGCCCGCGACGCGCGATAGGCAAGGATTTCCTGTTGCGGCGAACCGACCGCCAGGAAGCTGTACCGCGCCCGGCTCGCGACGAGGAACCGCACCGTCTTCGCGACCTCGACGGGATCGTGGATGAAGCCCATCGGCGGATCGTAATGGCGCACATCGCGCAGCCCGTAGCGGCGCGCGAGTTCCTGGATCATCGATGCACGGCCACCTACGATCGCCACGCGGTCGCAAGGGTCAATGACCTGATCGAACATCTGGGCGGTGAGATTGCTGCCCGGGACGACGGGCAGCGAAAAGCCCGTGCTTCGCGCCATCCGGGCCAGGATCCGGCTGTCGCACAGCGTCATCCACGCGCCGCGATAGGCGGGCCAGAGGTCCGAACGGCTGCGCTGCAGACGCACCACATGATCGACATTGGGCGTGACGATATAGGCGAAGGGCGCATCGGGCGAACGGTCGCGCACCGCTTCGACGACACCCCCGGCGCCGGTCGTGCTGAAATCCACGTCGATGAACTCGACGGTAGGGACCGCCCCCACGCTCCGCCGCGCGACGGGATCCGGGCGGATCGCCACCGGCGCGAAGGTGGATAGCATGGCGCGAGCGTCAGTCACGGAAAGGCTTCTCTCCCGTCGAGACCTGCGTGGATGCCGCCAATGCCTGGCCATCCATCCCTTGCGGTCGTTGTTCGGTCCTGCGTCATCCTTCTGTCTGGTCCGCGCCGCCGCCACATTCGGCAAAACTTGGGTGCGTTATTGCCGGTGTGTCGGTCGGGTGGGGGTACCCAAGAGGCGACTCCGACGCGGTCGCGCCATTATGCGCGCTAAATCCATGGTTTCTGCTTGGCGAACCGCCCGGAGATTCGCCCCCACCGGATATCGCATCCGGTTTTATCATTCGGGACAGTGGGCGGTCCTTTTGGCCCTCCGAATTTTCCGAACCCTCATGTCACATCGGTGATCGCCGACTGTCGCGCACCCAAATGGGGGCATAGGCTCTGCGTCACTTTGGGAGCATCCGTCGTGACCACAACCAAAGAAGACACCACCGGATCATCGCGCCAGGCGGCCTTCGCGAAATTCGCGGCGCTCGCCGCGGCGTCGGCCGCCCTGCCCTTCGCCGCGATCGCGCAATCGGCGCCGGCCCTGGACGCACGCGCCGCGACCGCGCCCGGCGCCCCGGCTTCGCAATACCGCGTGAACATCGGGGACGAGCTGGACGTGTTCGTCTGGGGCGAGGAACGCATGCAGCGTTCGGTCCGCGTCCAGCCGGACGGCACGTTCGCCTTCCCGCTTGCAGGCACGATCAAGGCGGCGGGCCGCAACGTGTCCGACATCTCATCCGAAATTCGTGAGCGGATCGCGGTGAACTATCGCTCCGCCGCGCCAGACGTCACCGTCTCGGTGAAGGACGCGTCACAGATGCGCTTCTACGTCATCGGAAAGGTCCGCACGCCCGGCAGCTATACCAGCGCGGGGGCCGTGAACATCCTCCAGGCGCTCAGCATGGCAGGCGGCACCGCCGAGTTCGCCGACATTGGGAATGCGGTGATCCTTCGCCAGCAGCCCGAAGGTACGCAGGTGGTCGAACCCGTGCAGCTCAAGACCGTTCTCAGGGGGCGCCGGGGCCTCCAGACCGGTGCATTGGCCAAGGCGTTGCCGACCCTGAACGGCGGCGACGTCCTTGTCGTCCCGTGACGTCTTCCGGACCGGGCGGCCGCCTGCCGGGTTGCCTGCCACCATCGTCCTCGCGACGCTCGGCATGACGCTGGGCGCGACGCCGAGCGCCGGCCAGTCACCGGTGCGGCTGGAAGCGGACGCGAAGCTGATCCTGTCCGACAATCCGTTCCTGCTGGGCGGGGACGACACCGAATCCGCGGCGGTGGAGATCACCGCACGGCCGGAGGCGACCTGGTCGCTCGGCCCGGCATCGTCCCTCGATCTGTCGGGCGTCGCCGCATATCGCCGATATACGCGTCGATATGGCGATTTCCTGACCGGCCGCGCCGATCTGGAGATCAACCACCGTGACAGCGAATTCCTGTCGCTGGGCGGACGTGTATCCTATGCGCGCGATCTCCCCGCCGATGCGCTGACCGAGAGCATCGATTTCTCGGTGGACTCGCGCACCATTCGGGAAAGCGTATCGGCACATTCGTCGATCGAATGGAATCCCAGCGCCCATATGCAGATCACGGGAGCGGCGGGCTGGGAGAAGCTTCGCTATCCCGGCTCGGCCTGGCTGTCGTCCATCAGCGCGTATCATTTGGATTTGGGGGCGAGCCGGCGGGTCAGCGAGACGACATCGCTCGGCGCGGAGGCGAGCGCGACCTTCACCGACATGGCCGGCAGCGGAAACCTGTCGGCCAAGGCGATCCGCGCCACCGTCGCGCACCGGCTGGGGCCGATCTGGCAGGCAAATGCACAGCTTGGCGTCGAATGGACCGGTGTCGATGCGCCGGGCGGCGAAGAGCGCGGGCAGCTGAGCGGCAGCGGCCGCCTCTGCTATCAGCCGGAACGGTTGGAGCTATGCGCGACTACGTCTTTGCAGAGCGAGGTCAGCGGCTTTGCCGGGCTGCAGCGCGAATTCCATATCGGCATGATGGCGCGCCGCCGTCTCGATGAACGCAGCAGCCTGTCGGGATCGGCCGCCTATCGTTCGGCCGAACTAGGCGTGGCGGGAAACCGGACCAAGGCCCTGCACCTCGCCACCGCCTATGAACGGCGTCTTTCCGAGATGCTCTCGCTGACGGGCAGCGTCGATTATCTCAACCGGACATTCCTGACCGGCGAACGCAACGACGCCGTGATCCTCCGGATCGGCATCGCCGTCGGGAGAGAACGCCGATGAACGCGCAGGTAGAGGACGGCTTCTTCATCCACTCGCGCGAAATTCTCGCGATGCTCTATCGCCGCCGCATCGCCCTGATGCTGGCGGTGGTGGCCGGGGCGCTGCTGTCGATCGGCGCGATCATGATGCAGAAGCAGATGTACACGTCATCGGCGACCCTGCTGATCGATTCGCAGCTGATCCCGACCACGGTGGTGGCCTCTCCGCTCACCAGCATCGCCAACGAACGGATCGGGAAGATCCGACAACAGATCGTCAGCCGCGAGAGTCTCTCCTCGATCATCCGCGCGCAGGGGCTTTACCCCCGCGAGCGGGCGAGCATGGCCTTTGACGACGTGCTGAACGTCATGCGCGGCGCGGTCGGCGTCGAACTGGTCGGGGCCAGCCAGGGCGACGCCAGTACGGGGAGGACGATCGCCTTCACCTTGTCCTTCACCTATGAAGACCCGGTGGCGGCGCAGGCGGTCACCCGCACGCTCACCGAGATGTTCCTGCGGGAGGACAAGAGGTTCCGCACCGAACAGGCAACCGGGACAGCCGCATTTCTCGGGCGCCGCGCCGACGAGCTGCGCCGCCAGCTGAGCCAGCTGGAGGAGAATCGCCGCGGTATCGAGGCGCGCTATGCCGGCGCGCTGCCCAATCAGGTGGGCCTGAGCGCGCAATCCGAAGCGACGCTGCGCGCAGAGGTCTCGCGGATCGACGCGGAAACCCAAGGGCTGGCGCAGCAGAACAGCCTGCTTGCCGCGCGCGAGCGCGAATTGTCGATGGCGCCGCGGCCCGGGGACGAAGCCCTGCAGCGGGCGCAGGAGCGGCTCAACCAGCTGTCCGCGGTCTATGCGGACAATTATCCCGAAGTCGCCGCCGCCCGCGCCGCGGTCGCACGGCAGCGCGAAGCGCTCCAAGCCGCACCGCCAGGCGACGGAAGCGTGATCCAGGTCGAGATCGCAGCCGGGCGATCGAGGATCGGGATGCTCGCCAGCCGCCGCGCGCAGCTCGTCTCCACCATCTCCGACATGGACCGCAGGACCGCGCTCGCGCCGCAGGCCTCCTATGAACTCGCGATGGTCGAGCGCGAATATGACAATCTCAAGCGCCAATATGAGGATCTGAGGGAAAAGCAGCTCGACGCCCAGGTGGCGGCCAACCTGCAGAGCGAGGACAAGGGCGAGCGATTCTCGATCGTCGATGAACCCAGCATGCCGCACGAATCGATCAGCCCGAAGCGGCTCGCGCTGCTGCTGGCGGGGCTGGTCGCGGGCGCCGGGGCGGGCGTGTTCCTGATCCTCGCCTATGAGCTGCTCAACGGCACGATCCACGGCGAGACCACCCTCGCGCGCATCATGGGGCGGCCGGTGATGGGAATCCTGCCGCTCGATCGCGGGTCTGGCCGGCGCGTGTTCGGAATCCCGATCCCGACATGGCTCGATTGGCGATCGGCAGGGGGGCCCAGACATGCCAGCTGAAATCCACGCCGTGCAACGCCTGTCCGTCCTCGGGCTGGCCGAGCGGAGAGACGAACCGCCGCCGTGCCTTCGCCTGTCGCACGAATTGCTCGCCGACAATCTCGTCGTCGGTTTCGAGCGGCTGAACGAACATGCTCAGCCCTACATCTCGATACGCTCGCAGCTGCTGAAACATGCGCAGGAAAGCGGACAGCGCGTCTTCGCCGTGACATCGGCCGAGCCGGGCAACGGCAAGACGCACGTCGCCGTCAACCTGGCGGCCGCGCTCAGCCGGATCACGCCGACCGTGCTCATAGAGCTCGATCTCAGGCGTCCTTCGCTGGGCGCGCGGCTGGGGCTTCCGCGCGAGCAACGCGGCGTCGATGATTTCCTCGATGGCCAGGCGCCATGGCGGAGCACCGGCGTGCGCGTTCAGGATTTCGACCTGACGGTTCACCGGGTTCGCGAAGCGCGCGACAATGCCGCGGAGCTGCTGGCGCCTCCGCGCCTGGCCAGCGCGATCGAAAATATCCGCGCGCGCGAGGACAACCCGATCTGCATCGTCGATACGCCCCCGATAATGGTGGACGACGACTTCATGCTGATCGCGCGCGCGATAGACGGGGTGCTGATGATCGTCGAGGAAGGACGCACGCCGAAGCGCGCGCTGCTCGACGCGATGCGGATGCTCAACCCGACACCGGTGGTGGGGTCGATCCTCAACATGTCGATCTCGCATGCCAGTTCGACGATCGATTACGGCTATTATCATGCCGACGGCCGGCGCCCCGAACGCCGCGGCCTATGGCGATCGATTTTCGGGCGATAACCAAAATGGCGAGCGTCGAGCTGTCCGGAGAGAGGGGAGAATATCGTGCCAGCAACAGTCCATCGGGCGCCCCCCGGCGCCGTGAAACGCCAGCGACGGCTTTGGCTGCGCGATCTGCCGGCACGGATGGCGTTGCGCCTGTGCAACCATCCATCGTTTCGCAAGGTGCTGGGCCGGCGCCATTGCCGGGCGCTTGCAGATCACCGCGCGCGCCTACCCGCGCTCGACGGCATCGACGCTGCGATTGTGGCCGCGCTCGAACGCGACGGCGTGTTCGTGACGACGCTCGACGCGTTGGGGCTTTCCGGAAGCGATGATATCCTGACGGCGGGCAACACGCTCGCCGATCGCTTCGCGGGCGAAGCGCGCGCCCGCTCCGCCGCCGGGGTTCCGTTCATCTATATCCCGCCGGAGGAGGTGATCGATCATCCGGCGGTCTTTTCATGGGGGCTGCAGGACCGTCTGCTCGATATCGCCGAATGCTATGTCGGACTGCCGGTCGCCTATGACGGCGTGTGCATCAACTATACGGTCGCCGACGGGCGGGAGGTCTCCACCCGCAAATGGCATCGCGACTGGGAAGATCGCCGCATGCTGAAGGTCGCGGTCTATCTGCACGACGTGCATCCGACCGGCGGCCCCTTCCAGATGATCCGGCGGAAGGATTCGTCGCAGAATGACGATGATGGCTTCGCCTATGATCTCGCCGACGATGCCGAGCTCGAGCGGCGTCTCGGCGCGGATTTCACCAGGGACGTGGTGAGCTGCGAAGGGCCCGGCGGAACCGTCATCTTCACCGACACCGCGCGCTTCTTCCACCGGGGGAAGCCGGCGACGGCGCGCGATCGGGCGGCGATCTTCTACAGCTATTTCGCCAGCCCTCCCCGCCATCCCTTTCTGTGCGAGCGGACGGGGATGGCGCGCCGCGATATCGCCCGGCTGGCGCATGACCTGCCCGACCGGCAACGCGACGCGGCGCTGTGGCGGCGACGGCTGCCTTTGCCGCTGCGGCTCATTCCGCCCGCGACGCTCTGATCGCCTGACCCGGCCTCAGGCCAGCCGCGCGAGCAGCTCGCCCAGGAGCCGCGCATTCTTGTCCGGATCGTGCATGTCCTGCACGCGGGCCCGCCCGACCGCGCCCATTGCGCGCAGCCGATCCGGGGAGGCGGCGAGTGCGGCTGTCATCGCATTGGCGAGCGCGTCGACCGATCCCGAAGGCACCAGCCAGCCATTTTCCGCATCGACCAGCTCCGGAATTCCGGCGATTGCGGTTGCGATCACCGGTCGGCCGACGGCCAGCGCCTCCATCAGCACCACCGGCAGCCCCTCCGCGAAGCTCGGCAACACCAGCGCGCGGGCGGACGCGAGTTCCTCCAGCACCGCATCGGGAGACCGCCAGCCCAGCAGCCGGACCCGCTCGCCGAGCCCCAGGCGCGCGATCTGGCGTTCGATCATGTCCCGCTGCTCGCCGTCGCCAATGATGTCGATCGCGAAATGCGGCTGCGACGCCAGTCGGGCGGCCGCATCGATCAGCAGTGGAATGCCTTTTTGCGCGTTCAGCCGCGCCACGCAGACCAACCGGCGCGCGCCGGCATCGGGGGCAGGCGGCGCAAGGAACCGCGGCGCGACCGAGCAGCGCACGACATGAATGCGATCCCAATGCGCCGGATCCGACCAGCGCATGAGCTGGCTCCGGCCGAAGCTCGACACGCCGACGACGAACGCCGCCCCCGCGATCTTCTCCGGCAGGCCGATCGCCAGGGGAGCGTCAAACTCGTCGGGCCCGTGGGCGGTAAAGCTGTAGCTGATCGGCGCCATACGCGCGGCCAGGCACGCAACGGTGACCGGGTTGGTCCCGAAATGCACATGGACATGGCGAACGCCCGACCGCTCGAGCCATTGCGCAAGCCACGCGGCTTCCGCGAAATAGGCAAGCGCGCGGGCCAGTTCCTTCACGCCCAGCCTCATGCGCCCCAACCCGCCGATCGACTTGAACAGCGCGCCCAGCGTTGCGCCGGGCCGCCTGACCAGCCGACGGGCGACGCCCGCCAGCAGGCCTGCCCAATTTCCGTCGAGCAACGCCTTGGTCCGATCCGCTTCGGCGCGTTCCTCGCCATCCTGTGGCAGGTCGCCCGCCCGCCGGATGGTGAAGCGATCGACGGCGAAGCCGGCGCGTTCGAGCGCGGCGATCTCGGTGCGGATGAAGCTATGGCTGACCTTGGGATAGACATTGGTGAGATAGGCGACGCGAAAAGCGCGAACCTCCGCCCCGCATGCTGCCCCTGACCCGGACGCAATCGTCTTCGCCGCTCTCGATGTGGCGGGATCGAGCGGCAAAGTCATGGCGCCTGCGCGTTTCGCGATGTTGATCGACATTCCCTCGCCCGCCCGTCTCCCTGGCAGCATGCCGCACTATACCCCCAACGGGCATCCGCAGTTTTCACAAGCAGTTTTGCCTAATCGACTCTCCGGTCCCGATCACACGGATGCGCTGCGCAGGCCATGTGTGGGAAAGTCGTCCACGTCGTCGGGGAGGCTGACATGACTTTATTCGCAATTTTCCTGTTCGTGTGGCTGCTGCCCACGCTGATCTTCTTCGCCGCGGTGCTGATCACGGTCCCGGGCAGCATCGCGATGCGCAGTTTCCGGAGTGCCGCCGGCCGCATCTTCGCGCGCGACGGCCATGTCCTGAGACGGACGGCGGACATTGGTCGCTGATCAGCTCCTTGCTGCCCGGCCGGTTCCTGCGGCGCGGACGATCTCCTTCCAGCCGGGGGTCCGGGCGGTGCGCAAGCTGCTCGGCTTTTCCGCGCCCGATATCCGGTCGGCCGCGACCGACCAGTGGATGCTGGCCGAAGGAACGCCGGTAGAGGTTCGCCCGGCGAAATACCTCCCGGGCCAGATCGAACGGATCCGCGGCGCCGAGTTCGGCAGCGTCGCCGATGTGGTGCGTGATTTCGTCGGCGGGTTCGAATCCCGCCAGCCGCCGACCATGGCGTTCCAGCTAAGAAATGCGATGCTGATCGACGGCGTGCTCTATTCGGGCAGCGCGGTCCGGCACCTCAAGCCGAGCACCCGGCGATGGATGACCCGGCTTGAGCCCAACACGATATCGCAGGCGGTGCTCTACGAAAGCTGGCCGGGCAATCGCTGGTTCGGCAACTGGCTCAGCGACGATTGCCTCAGCTACCGCCTGGCCGAGTTCATCGGCTGGCCCGTGGCGACGCAGCCCGCCATCGGTCACAAATCGGCCTATGAGCGGTTGCTGCAGATATCCCCGGTGCGGCTGACATCGACCCGCTTCGACGAACTGATCCTGCTCGATGACCGGTCGCACAATGAGAACAGGCGCTGGCGGGCGAGCGACATGCGCCGCCGCCTGGTCGGCGCCGGGCCGCAACGTCATGCCGGCGTGTTCCTGCTCAGAGGGCAGACGGGCATGCGGCGCGTGCTGCTCAACGAGCGCACAATCGCCGAGCATCTGGCGACGCGGCATGGTTTTCGCGTGATCGACCCGGCCCACGCCCCGGTCCGCGCGATCATCGACGCCTGCGCGGGCGCGCGCGTGGTCGCGGGGGTCGAGGGCAGTCATCTCGTGCACGGGCTGATGGTCATGCCGCCCGAGGCGCGGGCGCTGGTGATCCAGCCCCCCGATCGCGCCGTATCGGTGCTGAAGCTGATCACCGATCGTCAGGGTCAGGATTATTCCTTTGTGGTGGGAGTGGGAAGCAATGAGGCCTTCACCGCGTGCGCCGACGAAATCGATCGGACGCTTGATCTTGTCTGATCATGCCGCCAGCGGGCTCGCGTTTGTGCAGCAGGCCGGCGCGGCTTCCATATGGTCTACATTGCGGGCTGACTATCGGCGCCACGGCGCATCGCTCACCAATGGCGCGTTTCTCTCCTTGTGCGCGTATCGCTTCGGCCGCTGGGCGATCCGGCGCAGAAATCCCCTGGCGCGCCTGCTTGCGTCGAAGCTCTACGGCTTCATCAACCTGTTTCTCGCAAATGTGACCAAGATCTGGATCCCGCCGCGCGCCACGATCGGCGCCGATCTGCACATCGTGAACAACGAAGGCTCGCTGTCGATCCACCCGGACAGCGTCATCGGCGACCGCCTGGGCGTGATGCACAACGTCACCATCGGCACGAACATGCGCGATGGCGCGCCGGTGATCGGCGACGATGTGTTCATCGGCGTCAATTCGACCGTGCTGGGCGCCATTCGCATCGGCGACCGCGTCAGGATCGCCGCCAACACCGCGGTCACCACGGACGTGCCCGCGGATTCGATCGCGGTCGGGTCTCCGGCGAGGATCTACCCGCGACTGGGCCCGTTCAGATGAGCGCGATCGCATCCACCCTGTTCGAGCTGTTCGCCGACAATCTGCGCGACCGGACCGACCATCCGTTCGTGATCGATCCCGACCGGACCTACACCTATGGGGAGGCCGCGATCGACGTGGCGCGCGTCGCGGGATGGCTCGCGGCGAAGGGCGTGGGCCCGGGCGACCGTGTAATCGTGCAGCTGCGCAAGGGAATCCGCGAGGTCGCCGCCATGCTGGCCGCCGCGCGGATCGGCGCGGTCGTCGTGAACGTCAATGTCGCGCTGGTCGCCGAGCAACTGCTCTTCGTCGCACGCGATTGCGGCGCGCGCGCGATGATCCTCGAGCCATCCATGGCGAAGGCGGTGCAAGGCCGGGCCGGTGGCGCGGATATGCTGGCATCGGGTTGCGAGGCCACGGGATGCGATGGCTGGGACGGGCTGCCGGCCGACGGCAACGCGCCCGTCGCAGCACGTCTCGATACCGATCTCGCCGCGATCATCTACACCTCGGGCTCGACCGGCACGCCAAAGGGTGTGATGCTCAGCCACCGCAACATCGTTGCCGGCGCGCGGTCGGTCGCGCGGTATCTGGGCCTTGGCAGCGATGACCGGCTGCTCAGCGTGCTGCCCTACAGCTTCGATTACGGGCTGAACCAGCTCAGCACGATGATGCTGATGGGCGGCACGATCGTGCATCAGCCGATCGCGATGGCGACCGAAGTGGTGCGCGCGATGCAAGCGCATGAGGTCACCGGATTGGCGGCGGTGCCGCCGCTGTGGATACAGATCGTCAGGCTGCTCGAGGCGGCACCCGCCGCCTTTCCCGCGCTGCGCCGGGTGACCAACTCCGGCGGCAAGATACCGGGCAGCATCCTGGAGCGCATGCCGGAGGTGTTCCCCGGGGTGGACATCTTCCTGATGTACGGGCTGACCGAGGCGTTTCGCTCGACATATCTGCCGCCGGAGAAGTTCGCCGAGAAAAAGGGGTCGATCGGCCAGGCGATCCCGGGCGCGGAAGTCTATGTGATCCGCGCCGACGGGGGGATTGCCGGCCCCGGCGAGCAGGGGGAACTGGTGCATCGCGGCCCGCTCGTCAGCCAGGGCTATTGGAACCGGCCCGACGCGACCGCCGAGAAGATCCGCCCCTGCCCCGAACTCGCGCTGCTGATCGGGAACGAGCCGGTCGTCTACAGCGGCGACATCGTTCGCGTCGATGCGGACGGCGATCTGTGGTTCGTCGGCCGCAACGACGCGATGATCAAGTCCAGCGGCTTCCGCATCAGCCCCGACGAGGTTGAGGATCTGGTGCATCGCAGCGGGCTGGTCGCGGATGTGGTCGCGTTCGGCGTCGCCGACGATCTGCTCGGCCAATGCGTCCACATCGCCGTGACGCTGCGCGATCAGGCGACCCGTGACGCGGTGATGGCGCATTGCCGCCGCGGCATGCCGGCGTACATGGTCCCGCGCGCCATCCATCTGTGGCGCGAAGCGATGCCGCGCATGTCGAGCGGCAAGCTCGCCCGCCCGGACGTGGTCCAGGCCTGCCGCACCAGCCTCGCGGAGGCACAGCCATGACCGGCATTTTCGCAGAACAGGAGCAAGGCTGATGGCGCTGAGCGAAGCCCTATTGGAGAGCATTCGCGAGAATTCCGAGCTGAACGGTCAGGCCACGGCGGACACCCCGCTCTTTTCGTCGGGCGCGCTCGATTCGATCGCGATGCTGAACCTGATCACGCTGGTGGAGCAGCAATCGGGGATCGAAATCCGGGCCGACGAAGTGACCCTCGAGAATTTCGACACCGTCAACCGCATCATGCGGTTCATGCAGGAACGGGCCGGATGACGCGGGCGGCGACAGACGATTGGCTGAACGAGGCCGCGGGGCGCTTCGGCACCCCGGCGTTCGTCTATTTCACCGATCCCATCGAGCGGCGGATCGCGGCGCTCCGTCTGGCGTTCGGCGATCGTTTCGCGCTGAGCTATGCGGTCAAGAGCAACCCGAACCCGGCGCTGCTGACCTGGCTGAACGGGCGCGTTCCGCTGCTCGACCTGTCCTCGATCGGCGAGATGCGGCTGGCGGTCGCGGCGGGCTGGGATCCGGCGCGGATCAGCTTCACCGGACCCGCCAAGCGCGATTTCGAACTTGCCGAGGCCATCGCCGGCGGGGTCGGCGAGCTCGTGCTCGAATCGTTACGCGAGGCACGGCTTGCGGACAGGATCGCATACTCGCTCGGCCGGGTGCAGAAGGTGCTCGTCCGCATCGCGCCCGAATGCGTGCCGCGGGGCTTTGGCGACCAGATGGCTGGCCGGCCGAGCGCCTTCGGCATCGATGCGGAGACCGCGGCGGCAACGCTTCCGCAGATATTGCGGCTCCCGAACCTCGAAATTGCCGGCTTCCACATCTATTCCGGGACCCAGTGCCTGAAGCCGGACGCGATCGTCGAGAACTACCGGGGCTTCATCGCGCTGTTCAAGGCGCTCTGCCTCGATCACGCATTGTCGCCGGAGAAGCTCGTCTTCGGCTCGGGCCTCGGTATCCCCTATCATGACGAGGACCAGCCGCTCGATCTTGCCGAGGTCGCCCAGGCCATCGTGCCCGACCTCGATCGGCTGCGGGCGATGCCGGGCTTCGGCCGAACGCGGTTCGCGCTGGAGCTCGGGCGCTACCTGGTCGGCGAGGCCGGCTATTTCCTGACGCGCGTGATCTCGATCAAGCAATCGCGCGGGGTGCGGATCGCGATCTGCGACGGCGGAATGAACAATCACCTGCCTGCCACGGGGCATTTCGGCATGGTGATCCGGCGTGCCTATTCGATGCACAAGGTCGGCGCCAGCAGCGGACCCACCGAGAAAATCGATCTCGTCGGGCCCTTGTGCACCTCGATCGATCGCCTCGCCAGCGGCGTCTCATTGCCCCATATCGAAGAAGGGGATGTGATCGCCGTGCATAACAGCGGCGCTTACGGCCTCACCGCCAGCCCCATGCATTTCATCAGCCACGCGCCGCCGGCCGAGCTGATGGTCGCGGACGGCGGGATCAGGGATGTCTCGCGCTTCACCAGCGATCTGCCGGCTGCCCCCTCCATGCGTGCGCCTGCGATCCTTCATGCGGTAGGCGCAGGCATTCCCGGCGCGGGGCTGGTCGGTCATGGCGCCGCCTGACGGCCTCGCATCGGTCCTGCAGCCGCCCGATGTCGATCCATGGGCAGGCGATCGGCGAACGGGCAAGCACAGCAAGGCGCACCGCCGCGTCGAGCTCTATCTGCTGATGGCGGGCGCCGAGCTGGCGTCGCTGATCCTGGGCTTCGGCCTGGCGAGCGCGATCCGGCCCATCGACGGCCATATGCCGCATCTGCCGGCGCTGCTGATGGTGCTGGCGCTGATCTACAGTGGGGTGGCCTTCCAACTCGGCGCCTATGGGGTGGACGCACTGCGCCGCTGGACATGGGGATTGCGCCGCGCCCTCACCGCATTGTTCCTTGCGTCGCTGGTGATCTTCGCGGTTGCATTCGCCTGGCGGCTGAACACGGATTTCTCCCGCGGCTTCTTCCTGCTGGGGATGGCCCTGTCGGCCGGCGGAATCGGCGTGACGCGGCATCTGGCGTATCGCCTGTCTCTCCACAGGCTGCCCGACGGGCCGGTCGAGATCGTGGTGATCGCCGATCAGCCGCGCGCGCTGGCGGTGGTCGGCAACTCGATCATCGACGCTAGGCTGTTGCGCAGCGCATGCGATCTCGATTGCCCGGAGTCGCTCGATCGGCTGGGCCGGGCGATATGCCATGCCGATCGCGTGCTGCTCGCCTGCGCGATCGAAGACCGGGAGCGCTGGGTGGCGGCGCTCAAGGGAACCGGCCTGGACGTCGAACTGATGCTTCCCGAATTCGAGGCGCTCGGCGTGCTGAGCATCGATCGGCATCAGGGGCGCCTGACCGCATGCGTCGCCAAGGGGCAGCTGGCGTTGCGCGAACGGGTGCTGAAGCGCGCGTTCGATCTCGCGGCCGTCCTGTGGCTGCTGCCGTTGCTGCTGCTGACGCTGACGGTCGTGTCGCTGCTTATCAGGCTGAACGATGGCGGGCCGGTCTTCTTCGTTCAGCGGCGCATCGGTCAGGGAAACCGCTTCTTCAACCTGTACAAGTTCCGCACCATGCGGGTCGACGGTCTCGACAGCGACGGCGCGCGATCGACCTCTCGCGGCGACGCCCGCGTAACCCGCGTGGGCGCATGGCTGCGGCGCACGAGCATCGACGAGCTTCCGCAGCTCATCAACGTGCTGATGGGCAGCATGAGCATCGTTGGACCGCGCCCGCATGCCCTCGGCTCGACAGCGGAAGACCAGCTGTTCTGGAACGTCGATCAGCGCTATTGGCTTCGCCATGCCGCAAAGCCCGGCCTGACCGGGCTTGCCCAGGTCCGCGGCTTTCGCGGGGCGACCGATAGCCGCGCGGCGATCGTCAACCGCATCCAGGCCGATCTCGAATATCTCGCCAGCTGGACGCTGTGGCGCGACATCCGCATCCTGGCCGCGACCGTCGGTGTGATAGCCCATCCCAACGCCTTTTGACCCCGACGGCCATGCCGTTCTCCCCTGAACCTCCTCCAGCTTTTTGACGATGGTCACCGCCCGCCGGTGGGCGCACCTTCGAACCTAAGGAAGGAGGCCTTTATGGACTGCCCGGTCTGTAGCGGGATGATGCGATCCTGGATCGCGATGCCGATCGATGCGAAGAAGGATGAACCCACGGCGTTCGGCGATATCGTGCGCTGCACCGGCTGCGGCCTGGCGAGATCGGCGAAAATCCCGGACCCCGGCGAAATCGCCGGCTTCTACGATCTGGCCGCCTATTATACCCATGGTGAAAGCCATATGCGCCCGGCGCGCTCCAGCCTGCTCGACAGAATGCTGGTGCGGCTGGCCTGGCAGGTGGATCGGGCGCAACCCGTCGATCTCGACGCACTCGCCCAGGCCTTGCCGGCCGGCGGCACCGTGCTCGATCTCGGCTGCGGCGATGGAGAGAAGCTCGAAGCCTTGTCCAATCGCGGCTTTTCGGTCCTTGGCGTGGACCCGGACCCGCAATCGCGCGCCTTCGTCGCCACCAAGGGGCTGACCGCGCTTGCCGGCACCGCGGAGGATCCGCCCAAGGAGATCGAAGGACGGCGGTTCGACCTGGTGATCATGTCGCACTCGCTCGAGCATTGCAGGGATCCGGTGCGCGCGCTCGACCGGGCGAACCGGCTGATGGCGCCCGGCGGGCTCGCCTATATCGAGGTGCCCAATGCCGGCTGCCGTCATTTCGAGACGTTCCGGCAATGCTCCGAGATGTTCGATGCGCCGCGGCATCTGTGGTTCTTCACGCACGATTCGCTGCGCATGCTTGCCGAACAGAGCGGGCTGACGGTCGAGCGCTGGCATTATAACGGATTCACCCGGCTGTTCACGCCGGCCTGGCGCGGGTGGGAATGCGAAATCTTCAACCGGCTGATGCAGCGCGGGATGGCGCGGGGCGCCGTGCGGCACTCGCGGCTGCAATCGCTCCGTCTCCTGGCGCGCTCAGCATTCGCCCCGGCGCACCGCAAATATGATTCGATTGGGATCCTGGCGTCCCGCGGGCAAGCAGCCCTGGAAATGTCCCCGCGTTCAGAGATGCGGATCGCCGCGTGATCCCATGGCGACCGGCCCGCCCTTGCCTCCTGCCGCGACATCGGCGCCGATCTGGCGCTTTCCCGCCATTTCGCTGATCCTGTTTGCGCTGGCCGCTCCAACGCCCGGCCCGATCGGTGGGGCCGCCGGCCCGTCACGCGCGTCGATCGCGGTCGTCGCCGCTCCGATCGCCGTTCGCTCCGGCTTCCTGGACTATACGGTATCGGGCGTCCGCTCCCGCGCGTTCGACGCGGCGCGCGCCATCAATGCCGATATCCCCTTCGCTCGGGTTCCTGTCCTCACTGCGCCGCCCTTCTTCATCTCGGGTGCGTCTGAGGACCGCGCACGGGCGATCGATTGCCTGGCGGCCGCCGCCTATTACGAAGCAGGCAGCGACGAGCGCGGGCAACGCGCCGTCACCCAGGTCGTTCTCAATCGCCTGCGCGATCCCGCTTACCCGAAATCAGTGTGCGAGGTGATATTTCAGGGTCACGAACGGCGCACCGGCTGCCAGTTTACCTTTACCTGCGACGGCGCGATGGCGCGGCACCGCCCTTCCTCCAGGACCTGGCACGAGACGCAACGCGTCGCTCTCGAAGCGCTCAATGGCTATACCGATCAGACGGTGGGCCATGCCACCCATTACCATACCGATTGGGTGCATCCCTATTGGAGCCGCAGCCTCGACAAGATCGCCGCCGTCGATTCTCATCTGTTCTTCCAGGCGAAGGTGGCGCGTCCCGATGGCTTTTCAGCGGGCTATCGCGGCGCGGAGCCGCGCATAGCGAGACTGTCCTGGCTGTCCGCCGCCCACGGCGACCCGGCGGCCATTGCCGAGCTTTCGCCCATGGCATCCAGCCCAGCCATCGCGGAGACGACCACGCCACCCGTCGATCGGACGATTGGGGCGACCGAGCGCCTGCCGGACAAGGCCGGGCTGCCGGGCCCTGATATATTCATGGTCACGCTGGATGCGGGCGGCGATCCCGACGGATTCCGGCGCATGGCCGAGATGCGGTGCGCCGGGCGCGGTTTCTGCAAGCTGATCGGCTGGACCAACCCGGGCAAACGGTCCAGTCAATTTCCGATAGCGGGAACCGCGATCGACGCCATCTCCTTCACCTTCAGCAGAACGGGTCCATCCGAACCGGGCGAGGCCCGGTGGAACTGCCGCGAATTCCCGCGGTCCGACGCCGCTCAATGCCTCAATCGCGGAAGCTGACGGTCCGGACCCGGCCATATATCGGTCGGGCTCGACTAACGCACTGACATCGGCGAGGAAAAATGGTGGGCGTGGCAAGGATTGAACTTGCGACCCCTGCGATGTCAACACAGTGCTCTACCACTGAGCTACACGCCCACACGGGGAAGCGGGTCGTTAGCCGCTGGTTTCGGCGGGCGCAAGGGGCCTTCTGGAAAGAGCGCCTTGCCGAAGCAGGCTCTCAGTTCAGCCCCGAAGCGCTCATCCGGCCGAACATGCGATCCACCTCCAGCACCAGATCGCGCAGGTGGAACGGCTTGGACAGCACCTTGGCCGCCGGCATCGCCTTCCCCGCCCTCAGCGTGACCGCGGCGAAACCGGTGATGAACATCACCTGCATCTCGGGCGCCATCGCCGCCGCGCGCTGGGCGAGCTCGATTCCGTCCATCTCCGGCATGACGATGTCGGTCAGCAACAGGTCGAATCGCTCCGCCTCCAGCAGCGGGATCGCCTCCGTCCCGCAGCCGACAGCGCTGACCTGATAGCCCGAGCGCTCGAGCGCGCGCGCAAGATATTCGCGCATCGCCGCATCGTCCTCGGCCAGCAGAATCCGGATCATCGTTACCCCTTCACCCAACGCCCGCCAGTTATGCGCCAACCCTTTAAGATTTTCTAGGCCGCGCGCAGCGTTTGCGGCGAACCGCCGGGCGATCTACCATTGCGGCGATGCCGCCCACCCCGTCCCCATCGTTCGATATTCTCGGCGGGCCGCGGCCAGCCTCGCCGCTGGTCCTGGCAGTGCCGCATGCCGGCCGCGAATATCCGCTGGCGATGCGCGCCAATCTGCGCGTGCCCGTAGATCGGCTGCTGCTGCTGGAGGATCGCCATGCCGATTCGCTGACGCTGGCCGCGCGGGGGGATGAATGGACCATCGTCGCCCATCGCGCGCGCGCCTGGATCGACCTCAACCGCGGTGAGGCCGAGCGCGATCCGTTGCTCGACAGCGGCGCCAGGCCGGGGCTCGCGCCGGCGTCGTCGGCCAAGGTCAGGAGCGGGCTGGGTCTGATTCCCCGGCGGACCAGCGCGACCGGCGATATCTGGTCGCGGCGGCTGGAGGTGGAGGATGTCGAGGCGCGCATCCACCATGATCACCGTCCCTATCACGCCGCGATCGGCGAAGCGCTGGAGGCCGCGCATGCCCGTTTCGGCATTGCCGTGCTGCTCGACGTGCATTCGATGCCGCCGCTGGGCCGCGATGGCGCGCAGATCGTGATCGGCGACCGATTCGGCAGATCCGCCGCCGCGCGCCTGTCCGCGCGGATCGAGACGGTCGCGCGCGGCGCTGGGCTGCGCATCGCCGCGAACGCGCCCTATCCGGGCGGGCATACGCTCGATCGGCACGCCGATCTCAGGCGCGGCATCCATGCGCTTCAGCTGGAGATCGACCGCAGCCTGTATCTCGACGCCGCGCTCGACCGGCCCGGGCCGGGCTTCGCCGCGATCGTTGGATTGCTGCGCGGCATCATCGCCGGCCTGATCGACGAGGCGTTGCCCCAGGCGATCGCAGCCGAATAAAAAACCACCCCGCATGCACGCACACGGGGTGGCCAAGGTTCAGGGAGGAGATACGCCCGAAGGCGTATCATACGACCCCACGAAAGGGGGGACATGAGGCCGTACAAGACCAATATAGGGGGAGCCGGCAGACGCTACAAGAGGTGATCAAAGCTGCTGGAATATCAGCGCGAAATAATCGGCAGCATCCGCGCGAGCACGGCATCGCGATCGATGAAATGGTGCTTCAGGGCGGCCCCGACATGCAGCAGCACCAGTGCGGCGAAGGGGATGGCGAGCAGTTCGTGGATCTCGTGGCCGGCGTCGCCCGCGGCCGCCGAAATCGTCAGATAGGGGATGTCGAAAAGACCGAACCAGGTCAGCGGCCGCAGCGTTTCGGCGTTCGACGCCATCAGCCAGCCCGATACCGGCATCGCGATCAACAGCACGTAGAATAGCGCATGCGAGATGCGCGCCGCTTTCGCCTGCCATCCCGGCACGCTGTCCGGCAGCGGCGGCGGACGGTGCGCCAGCCGCCAGGCGACTCGCAACACCGACAGCACCAGCACGGTGATGCCGATCGCCTTGTGGGTGGGCATGCCGCCCACCAGCCCGAAGCCGATCAGCAGGTTGGTGATGACGAGCAGCGCGATCGTCCAGTGGAACAGGATCGCGCCGGTGGAATAGGTCGTCCGCGTCATCACCGCCTCCGTTTAGTTGATCGACGGCATCTCCGGCTGCGGCATCTTGCCCAGCTGCATCTGCTTGGCGAAGATCTCGCGCATCAGGCCCAGCGAGAACATGTGCGCGTAGATCAGCGCGAGCAGGCCCGACTGCGACCATTTGCGCAGCTGATCGCCGCGGACCTCGCGCAGCTTCTCCTCCGACACCATCTTGAAGCCGCGATAGATGAACGGCTTGTCCGAATCGTTCGGCTGGATCGCGACCTCGCCGTCGATCAGCAGGCCCGAATCGCCCAGTTCCTTCATGAACTGGCCGGTCCGCTGGCCGGCCTGTTCGAACTGCTCGGCGAATTTCAGGATTTCCTGGGTCGCGTCGCTCGGCTTGCCGTCCTCGAACAGCGCCTGGCCCTCGTCGAACTCCCCGACCGCGTCGGCGGTGGGATCGAAGCACAGCGACAGCTCGTCATTGTCGGGGCGCAGCTTGGCCAGCAGGAAAGGATAACGGCGGATATAGGCGGGCACATAGACCGGGTCGATCAGCTTGCCTTCGTCATCGACGAACACGTTGACGCCCTCGTTCAGCCCCATCAGCGCCAGCGGCACGGGATCGTTGCCGGCCGAAAACACGATCGGGAAATGACGCTGCGCCATCGCGAATTCGTCGACCGTCAGCGGAACCGCGTGATTCTTGCTGAGGAACGGCGCCTTGTCGACCATCCGCGCCTTGAACTTGGCGTGGGTCTGGCTCGAAAGCGGCTCCAGATTATTGTAGAAGATCGGAAGCGAATTGGATTGCGGCGCGCTCGCCATCTAAACTCTCCTGGAAGGCATAAAGAAACGGCGGCTACGCCGCCCTTGGCTCGCGCTTCTATTTAGGCGCGCGCGGCTGCGCAAGCGGGACGAGCTTGCCGGGGTTCATCAAACCCGCCGGATCGATCGCCGCCTTGATCGCGCGGAGCGCCGCCAGCCGCGCCGGACTTTCCAGACGCGCCAGTTCGGCGAGCTTCATCTGGCCGATGCCATGCTCGGCGGAGATCGTCCCCCCAGCCGCGATCACCTGATCATGGACGAAACGCGTGATCGATTCCGCCTGTTCGGCATGGAACTGCGCAGCCTCGACGCCCGGCGCGGCGCGGACGTGAAAATGGACGTTGCCGTCGCCGAGATGACCGAAGGCGGTGGCGTGGGTGCCCGGAAACCGCGCTTCCGCCAGCCGCGCGACATCGATCATGAACGCCGGCATCGCGTCGACCGGCACCGCGATGTCGTGCTGCACCGCCGGTCCGGCGGCGCGTTCGGCGGCGGAGAGCGAATCGCGCAATTGCCAGAAAGCCTCGGCCTGCGCTTCGCTGGCGGCGATGGTGGCGTCCGCGATCAGGCCCGCCTCCAGCGCCTCGCCCAGCAAGCGCTCGATCAGCGGCTGGGGCGATACGGCATCGCCCGAGACCGCCTCGATCAGCACATGCCACGGATGTTCGCCCGCCAAAGGAGACCGCGCGCCGGGGACATGCGCCAGCACCAGCGCCAGCGAATCGCCGGGGATGATCTCGAAGCTCTCGATCGCCTCGCCGCTCTCCGCCTCCATCATGCGCAACAGGCGCAGCGCGTCGGCGGGGCTCGCCAGCCCCGCCCAGGCGACGACGCGCTGCCTGATCGCGGGAATCAGCCGGACGCTGACCGCGGTGATCAGCCCCAAAGTACCTTCCGCGCCGACCAGCAGGTGGCGCAGGTCATATCCGCGGGTGTCCTTGCGCAGCGGCGCGATGGTGTCGATCACCGATCCGTCGGGCAGCACCGCCTCCACCCCCAGCACCAGCGACCGCATCGTGCCGAAGCGCAGCACCTGCGTGCCGCCGGCATTGGTCGAGGCGAGGCCGCCCAGCGTCGCGCTGCCCTTCGCCCCCAATGTCAGCGGAAAACGCAGGCCCCTCTCCGCGGCGGCTTCGTGCAGCGCCTGCAATATGACACCGGCTTCGGCCACGGCATGATCGGCGGCGATATGGCGGATCGCGGTCATCCGCCGCGTCGTCAGGATCAGCGCGCCGCCATCGGCGGGCGGCGTCGCCCCGCCGACCATCGAGCTGTTGCCCCCTTGCGGCACCAATGCGACCCCCGCCGCGTGCGCCGCGGCAACCATCGCCGCCGCCTCGGCGGTGCCGGCGGGGGCGAGGATGGCGTCCGCCGATCCGCTGTAACGCCCCCGCCAATCGGTCAGCCACGGCGCGATCAGCGCGGTGTCGGTCACCACCGCGCGCGGGCCGAAGCACGCGGCAAGGTCGGCGATCAGGGCGGCGCGCGATTGGGCGGTCATGATCGCGGCGATAGCAGCCGGCCCCGCCGCCGCCAATTCATCCGCCATTCAATCACCCTTGCCCAGTATCGCCATCGTGACCAAGATACTGCCCGCATGAATCTGATCGGACTGACGCTGGCGCTTGCGGGCGCCCCCGTGATCGCTGAGCCGCCGGAGCCGACCGAGGCCGAGGCCCAGCCGTTGCAGGGCCGCGTGGTCGGCCAGGTGACGGTGCGCCAGCGCATCATCATCCGCGTGCCGGCCATGCCCATCGCCCGCACCTCGCTCGCGCCCACGCCGGCGCTGCCGCCGATCGTCTGGGTCGAACGCGAGGCGCCCCAATGCGTGCCGGTGTCGGCGCTGTCCGCCGCGTCGATCCAGCGCCCCGATTCGGTCGATCTCGTGCTGAACGGCGGCAAACGGCTGCGCGCGCGGCTGGGCGACGAATGCCCCGCGCTCGATTTCTATACCGGCGTCTATCTGAAGCGGACCAGCGACGGCATGCTGTGCGCGGAACGCGACGCGTTCCGCAGCCGGGCCGGCGGCGAGTGCCGGATCGAGGAGTTCACGCGGCTCGTACCCCGGCGCTGACGCGCGCCCGACCTTGACTTTTGCGGCGTAATCCGCGAGCGCACACGCGCTGCGGGCGAGCGGCTTTACGCGCGTCCCTAACTCTCATTTCCCGGACCTCCGAATGAACTTTGCCGATCTCGGCCTGTCAGACGAATTGCTGCGTGCGGTGAACGAGTCCGGGTACACCGAACCGACTCCGATCCAGGCGAACGCGATTCCCGCCGTGCTGATGATGCGCGACATCATCGGCATCGCCCAGACGGGTACGGGCAAGACCGCGAGCTTCGTGCTGCCGATGATCGACATCCTGGCGCATGGCCGCAGCCGCGCGCGGATGCCGCGCTCGCTGATCCTCGAGCCGACCCGCGAACTCGCCGCGCAGGTCGCGGAGAATTTCGAGAAATACGGCAAATATCACAAGCTTTCGATGGCGCTCCTCATCGGCGGCGTGTCGATGACCGATCAGCAGAAGGCGCTGGAAAAGGGCGTGGACGTGCTGATCGCCACGCCCGGCCGGCTGATGGACCTGTTCGGCCGCGGCAAGATTCTCTTGAACGGCTGTTCGCTGCTGGTGATCGACGAAGCCGACCGCATGCTCGACATGGGGTTCATCCCCGATATCGAGGAAATCTGCACCAAGCTGCCCAAGCAGCGCCAGACGCTCCTCTTCAGCGCGACGATGCCGCCGCCGATCAAGAAGCTGGCGGACAAGTTCCTGTCCAACCCCAAGAATATCGAGGTCGCCCGCCCCGCCTCGGCCAATCTCAACATCAAGCAGATGCTGGTCAAGGTCGGCGCGCGCGACAAGCGCGAGGCGCTGCGCGAGCTGCTGGCGCGCGAGGAGGTGACCAACGCGATCATCTTCTGCAACCGCAAGACGACGGTGCGCGAGCTGGCCAAGCAACTGAAGCGCGACGGCTACCGCGCCGGCGAAATCCACGGCGACATGGATCAGCCCGCCCGCCTGGCCGAGCTCGATCTTTTCAAGACGGGCACGGTCAACATCCTGGTGGCGTCAGACGTCGCCGCGCGCGGGCTGGACATCAAGGGCGTCAGCCATGTGTTCAATTTCGATGCGCCGTGGCACCCCGATGATTATGTCCACCGCATTGGCCGCACCGGCCGCGCGGGCGCGACCGGCACCGCCTATACCTTCGCGACCGACGAGGATGCGGAGAATATCTCCAGCATCGAGAAGCTGACCGGTCACAAGATCGAACGCTTCACGCTCGACAGCAAGGCCAAGCCCGCCCCGCGTGCGGCTGCGGCAGCACCTGCCGATGAGGAGGGTGCGGAAGCGGCCCCCAGCGAGCGCGCACCCCGGGCACGCCGCGAACGCGCCCCGCGGGCCGAGCGCGCGCCGCGCACCGAGCCGGCCGCCCGCGAAGAGGCGCCGCGCGAGGAAGCCCGCGCCGCACCCGCCCCGCGTCCCGAACCGCGCCGCCGCGAGCCGTCGCGCGAGGATGACGGCCCGGATGATGGCTGGAACGGCCCCGTCCCCAGCTTCCTCAGTGCCTCGATCGGCTGAGGCCGAACCGGCCTCGCCCTGCACCAATGTCTGCGCGCTTGACCCGGCGACCGGCTGGTGCCTGGGCTGCGGCCGCACGATCGGGGAGATTGCGGGCTGGGGCACGGCGACGGCGGAAGACAGGCGGGAGGTCCTTGCCGCACTGCCGCGGCGGATGGCGACGCTGCACGCGAGCCGCGCAGACGGCCATACAGACACCTAGAGTCGATTTCTCTAGGGTCGAATCAACCCCACCCCGTTTGCACTGAGCTTGTCGAAGTGCCGTCCTTCCACTGCGCGCAAAGGCAGGACAGTGCTTCGACAGGCTCAGCACGAACGGGGGAGAGTGATCGTGTCCATGCGAAATCGAGTCTAGCGGCTCCGGCGCCTGTCGCGGTCCGGCTCCGGCCGGTTGTCCCAATAATGGTTCTGGATCATCACCGATGGCACCGCCCGCCCCCGCTCGTCGCGTGACGGGGCGAAGCGGAAACGCTCGATGATCAGGCGGCAGGTCATGTCGTCCAGCTGCGGATAGCCGCTCGATTCGACGATCTCACAGTCCGTCACACGGCCCGCAGCAGAGATCCCGTAGCGCACCTCCACCTTGCCGCCCAGGCCGGTTTCGGCCGCATCGTCGGGGAAATCCGAATCGTACAACCGTCCCCCGGTCTGGCGCGGCGGGGTGAAGCGTCCGCCGCTGCCGCCGCCGTCGCCCGAACCGCCGCTGCCGGTTCCGTCACCGATGCCCCCGCTGCCCGTGCCTGGCCCGCGAACATCCGCGGCGCCGGCCGAAGGATCGCTCCCGATCCCGGCCTTTGGAGCAGCGATCACCGGAGGCGGGATGACGATCGGGATCACCGGCGGCGGCGCGACGATCTCGGTCGGCGTCGCGGTCAGGTTCGGCGGGGAGGCCGCGCCCTCGCGCTTGTCGCTGGGGACGGGTGCGGGCTGGACCGGTTCCGGCGGCGGAGGCGGCGGTTCGGGCGCGACGCCGAACAGCTTCAGCCCGGTATCGACCGTGTTGGGGAAATCGACCGCCAGCCCGGTGATCAGCGCATAACCGATGACGAGCTGCAGCAGGATCGCACCCGCCGCGCCCTTGACCCGATCACTCGTGCTGGGCCGGATCACCGCCATCGCCCGCAAAATCCTCAAGCAGATACAGCGCCCTGCCCAACCATAGTGGCGATGAACCTGCCATGGCCGTCTATCCCGCCTGCGCTTGTGCCATCAGCGCATCGTCCAGTCGGTTGGCGCGCACCGCCGCCGGGCGGCTGGTGACCTTTTCGACGAAAGCGACGAACGCCTCGCGCTTGGGCAGCGTGCCGAAACCGACGCCCCAGCTGAGATGCGCACCGACATACAGGTCCGCCGCGGTGAAGCGGTCACCGGTCAGCCAACCATCGCCCGACACAGCCTTTTCCAGCGTATCGACGGTGCGGTCATAGCTGCCGAATCCGGCCATGCCCTGCTGCTCCGGGCTGGGATCGAAACCCATGCTATGCGAGGTCACCGCCGCCTCGACTGGGCCCGCCGCGAAGAACAGCCAGCGGTAATAATCGGCGCGATCCTTGGCGTCGGGCGCCAGCCCGGCTTCGGGAAAGGTATCGGCGAGATAGGCGCAGATCGCGGCGCATTCGGTGATCACCTTGTCGCCGTGCGTGATCGCCGGGACTTTCCCCATGGGATTGATCTCCAGATAGGCATCGTCCTTCGCGCCGGTGGCGAAATCGAGTATCTTCACATCATAGGGTTGCCCGACCTCCTCCAGCATCCATCGCGCGATGCGGCCCCGCGACATCGGGTTGGTGTAGAGCGTCAGCGTATCGGCCATCACATCCTCCTATCGATTCGCCAGGAACATATCACGAACATAGATCGGCTTCATGCCATATGCCGCTGGAAGAACGCCAGCGTCCGGCTCCACGCCAGATCGGCGGCCGCCTTGTTGTACCGTTCCGCCGAGGTGTCGTTGTTGAAGGCATGCTCGACACCCGGATAGACATACAGCGTAACGGGCTTGCCCGCCGCCTTCGCCGCCGCCGCATAGGGCTCGCCGGTCGCATTGACCCGTGCATCATTGCCGGCGAGCTGGATCAGCAGTGGTGCCTGCAGCCGCGCGGCAGCCTCGGGCGCCGGCGCCGGGCCATAATAGCTGACCGCCGCATCGACCCCGGCCCCGGCGGCAAGCGCCACCCGATGGACCATCGCCCCGCCCCAGCAGAACCCGACCATCCCCGCCTTGCCATTGCCGTTGGACAGGCCCTTCAACCGACCCAGCGTGGCGAAGCCGGCGGCGATCATCTGATCGTAATCGACCTTGCCGATCATAGCGCGCGCCTGATCCTCGTCCACCGGCGTGCCGCCCTGATCCGACAGGAAATCGGGCGCGACGACGAAATGCCCGGCGAGTGCGAGCCGGCGGGCGACATCCTCGGTATGCGCGTTGAGGCCGCGATTCTCATGGATCACCATCACCGCGCTCACCTTGCGGCCGGCCCCGCGCGGCGCAGCGAAATAGCCCGTCATCATCTTGCCGCCGCCGATGGCATAGCCCCCTTTACGCGTCACCAGCCGCGAATCGGCGGGATCGACCATCGCGGCCGCGGCGGGCGAGGCCGCGATGGCGTTGACCAGCGCGGTCGCGGCGGCGGCCGAGCCCGCGAGCAACGTCATCTCGCGCATGAAGGTGCGGCGATCATGATGGTCGTGGGTGAAGCGATCATAGAGCGCGATCGCACGGGCGCGGAGGCTGTCGTCGATCATGGAATCAGGCCCTTGCATGGACGGCGATGGCGAAATCTATCCCACCGCGCGCGCTCTGGCCACACTCAGCGGATGGCCGCCATGCTCCGCGCGGTCCAGGTCACCAGCAGCGACACGGCGAACACGCCCAGATCCACCGCCGCCTCGATCTTGTGCGGCGCAGGATCGGTGATGTCATGGGTGATGATGCGGATATCGGCCGTCGGATGGCGCACCAGCATCACGGCCAGCGCCAGCAGCCCGAACACGAACATCATCCGCCGCCGCCGCATTGCCCGCTCCCTGACAGACGCCACGCCTCAATCGTTTCGTATGGTGATCCAAGTGCGATGAGCAGCGCATGAACGGTTGAGACTCAGGACCAGTCCGGTGATACGGAAAAAAGGCCCCGGATCGCTCCGAGGCCCTTTTCCGTCGCATCGTCACGTCACTTCGCGTCGGCAGGCTCGGCTTTCTTGCCGCCGCCCTTTTTCGCCCTCTTGGGCGCGGCCGGCGTCATCTCGAAGTTCAGCGCGCCGTCCTTCAGGCGCACCTTCACCTCGCCGCCGTGCACCAGCTTGCCGAACAGCAGCTCCTCGGCCAGCGGCTGCTTGATCTTCTCCTGGATCAGGCGGCCCATCGGGCGCGCGCCGTACATCTTGTCATAGCCCTTTTCGGTGAGCCACGCCTTCGATGCATCGTCGAGCGCGATATGGACGTTGCGGTCGGCCAGCTGCAGTTCCAGCTGGAGGATGAACTTGTCCACCACCCGCGCGACGACTTCGGGCGGCAGGTAGCTGAACGGCACGATCGCATCCAGGCGGTTGCGGAATTCGGGGGTGAACATCTTCTTCACCGCCTCCTCGTCCTCGCCCTCGCGCGTGACGCT
>JAESGW010000187.1_pt1 | contig 115194 bp, 103 predicted proteins | sample 9269791 | NCBI WGS metagenome assembly JAESGW01 (sample SAMN16773120, study PRJNA677053) | algae metagenome | isolation source: Aphanocapsa lilacina HA4352-LM1 and co-occurring heterotrophs from near cave... | place: USA: Maniniholo cave, near Haena, Kauai, HI | collected 2009-07-28 | reverse complement strand
TCGCCTGCCAGTGCCTGATCGCAGCCGCCGCCCAGAACATGAAAAAGATCGCAATCAGCCTCTGGCCAAAGCCAGAACCAAGCCTCGCATGAGGCCAAAGCCGGCTCGCAACGGCACTGGCATCTGCCCCCCGACATCAATCCAAAAGCTCAATCAACCCACAAAACAAAACCCCGCCGAAATTCGACGGGGTTTGTCAGCAGTCTGAGCCCCGCAACAGCGGGGCTTTCTGTTGGTAGCGGCGGGATCAGCCTGATCAGGCGGTGCCATCGAAGACGTGAGCCTTGCCGTGGACGCTGATCCGTACGATCGCGCCCACCGTTGGCGCGTCGACGAAGGACCGGCGCAGGATGAGCGGGTGGTTGCCGATAACGGCGGCGTCGGGCGGGTCGAGACTGTTGAGTACACGCAACGCGACAGTGCTTACCGAGCCGGCGAACTCTGCCTCGATGATCTCGCCGAAGACCACGTTGGGTGGCGGATTGGCGACGTCTGCCCGCGACGCCGGCTCAAGGAAGACCTGCTCCGGGCGCAGCATGATACGGGCGACGTCGCGCGGGCTCGTGCTGTCAGCGCCGATGTGGCCGATGGCGCATTCGGCGATGCCGCTTGAGATACGCGCCGGAAGGATGATGCTGTCGCCGAGGAACTCGGCGATCATCCGGTCCTTCGGGCGCAGATAGAGGTCGCGTGGCGCGCCGACCTGCGAGAAGGCGCCGTCGCGCATGACAGCGACCTGGTCGGCGAAAGACAGGGCCTCGGCCTGGTCGTGGGTGACCAGGATCGTGGCGATGCCGGCCTGTTCGAGCAATTCGGCGACGGCCTTGCGCATCGAGGCGCGCAAGCCCGTGTCGAGAGCCGAGAACGGTTCGTCGAGCAGCATCAGGCGCGGCTTGCGCGCCATGGCACGGGCGAGTGCCACGCGTTGCTGCTGGCCGCCGGAGAGCTGGTGCGGGCGGCGCTTGAGGATGCCCCTGTCGAGGCCGACGACATAAGCGAGGTCGGCGATGCGTTCGTCGCGCGCATCCTCGTCGCGTTTCATGCCGAAGCCGATATTGTCGGCGATGCTGAGATGGGGAAACAGCGCGCCGTCCTGCGCCACCACGCCGATGCCGCGGCGATGCGCCGGCACGACATCGCCATTGCCCGCGAGTTCGGTCCCATCAAGCACGATGCTGCCGGCATCGGGGGCCTCGAAACCGGCGATGAGACGCAACAGTGTGGTCTTGCCGCAGCCCGAGGGGCCGACGATGGCGGTGCGGCTTCCGACTGCGACCGCAAGCTCAATGCCGTCGACGGCGGTGACATTGCCATAGACTTTGCGCAGGCCATGCAGTTGAAGGAAGCTCATCGGCCGGCCATCCGTCGCGACTGTACATAAAGGAGCCAGGTCAAGGGTAGCGATATCACCACCATGATCAGCGCGTACGGTGCGGCTGCGGCATAGTCGAGTTCGTTGCTCATCGCCCAGAAGGCCATGGCGAGCGTGCGGGTGCCGTTGGGCGCGAGCATCTGGGTGGCGGTGAGTTCATTGGTGATGCCAAGCCCGACCAGGGCAATGCCGGCGGCGGCGCCCGGCGCGGAGAGGCGCACCGTCGTCGACCACAGCGCGCGCAGCGGGCTGCGGCCGAGGCTGCCGGCCGCCTGTTCGAGCTCGACCGGAGCCTGGGCGATGCTGGCGCGTAACGACACCAGCGCCCGGGGCAGGAACATCAGCGCATAGGCGGCAAGGATGGTGGCGACGGTCTGGTAGAGCGGCATCGCGACACGCACAGTGACCGTGACCAGAGCGAGCGCGATGACCACGCCGGGCAAGGAGCCGACGATGTAGTTGCAGCCTTCGAGCAGGCGCGGCAGTGGGCCTGGGCGGCGGATCGACAGCCACGCCATTGGAATGGCGATGGCGACGGTGAGCAGCGCGCCGCCGAGCGCCAGCACGAGCGTCTGCCACAGCGCGAGGCTAATGACATCGAGGTTCCAGACGCCGGCGCCACCGGCGACGAGCCAGCGGCCGACGGTCAGGAATGGCACGCCGAGCGCCAGTGATGCTGTGATCAGTGGCAAGGCGAGGCAAGGCACGGTGGCGCGGCCGAGGCTTGTGCGCACAGCGGTGCGCGCAGCACCCGAGCCGACGCGGGCGTAGCGCTCGCCGCCGCGCAGCATGGCTTCGAGCGCCAGGAGCACGAGGCAGCAGACGACCAGCACGCCGGCCAACATGTTGGCCGCCGGTCCGTTGAAGGTCGACTGGAACTGGTCGACGATTGCGGTGGTGAAGGTGTCGAAGCGGATGAAGACATAGAGGCCGTATTCGGCAAGCAGGTGCAGGCCAACGAGCAGCGCGCCGCCCAGCACGGCGAGCTTGAGCTGGGGCAGGACGACCCGAAGGAAAACGCGCCAAGGGGTGTTGCCGAGCGAGGCGGCAGCGTCTTCCAGCGCCGGATCGAGCCGGCGCAGCGTCGCTGCCACCGGCAGATAGATGAAGGGAAAATAGGCGATGACCGAAATCAGCACGCCGGCGAAAAGGCCGTGCATGGATGGAAACAGGGTGATCCAGGCATAAGAATGGACGAAGGCGGGAACGGCGAGCGGCGCTACCGACAGCCCCGACCAGAAACGTGCGCCGGGCAAGTCGCTGCGTTCGGTCAGCCAGGCCAGGGCCACCGACAAAAGCGCGGTGATCGGCACGACGAGGATGACGAGCGAAAGCGTGTTGACCAAGAGTTCACCGACGCGTGGCCGGAACACCAGCTGGGCAACTGAGGTCCAGCCGGTCTGGATCGCAACCCAGATGATGAAGCCGAGCGGCAAAAGGGCAAACAGCGACACCAGCACCGCCGCGACCGTGATCCAGGATGTCGGCAGCAGGCGGGACCAGGCTGCGGCTGGGGTCGATGGCCGCGAAGGATGATATTCAGCCGACGAAGGCGTCACTCCAGGCTCCCGGTTCGCCTCGCGGCGAAGGATAGGTGACCATCCGGTGAAGGAATTCCGCCGTCTTGGCAAGCCCTTCAGGTGCAAAAGCTCCCGCGACCGTGTTGCGGGAGCTTGATTGGCGCAGTGGCATTCAGAGCAGCCCGGCCGCCGTCATCAGCTCGGACACCTTCTTGCTGTCGAGCTTCGAGGCCTCGACCTTCGGCGCCTGCAGGTCCTTGAGTGGGGTGAGCTCCGGGTTGGACTCGTCGCCGGTGCCGACGGCATACTCGAACGAGGTGCCGGTCCTGAGGATGCCCTGGCCGGTCTTGCCAGTGATCCACTTGAGGAACGCCTGGGCTTCCTTGGGGTGTTTGCTGGACGCGAGGACCCCACCTCCAGAGATGCTGACGAAGGCGCCAGGATCCTGGTTCTTGAACAGATGCAGCGAGACATTCTTGCTGTTCTCGCCCGTCTTGGCCTGATCGCCATAGTAGTAATAGTGGTAGATCACGGCGCCATCGACCTCGCCGGCATTGACCGCCTTCATGGCGGTGCTGTTGCCGCGATAGGCGGTGAAATTGGCCTTCATGCCCTTCAGCCATTCGACGGTGGCTGCCTCGCCCTTCAGTTCGAGCAGCGCGCCGACAATGGCCTGGAAATCGGCGCCCGACGGCGAGGCCGCCCAGCGACCCTTCCAGCTCGGATCGGCCAGATCGAGCAGCGATTTCGGCAGCTTGTCGGCGGTGAGCTTGGTCTTGTCATAGGCAAAGACGGTGCTGCGCGCGGCAATGCCGGTCCAGTGGCCGTTGGCGGGACGGAATTCCTCGGGCACCTGCGCCAGCGTGTCGGCATCGACAGGCGCGAACAGCCCGGCATTGTCGACCAGCGCCATGGCCGGCGAGTTCTCGGTCAGGAAGACGTCGGCCGGCGACAGCTTGCCTTCGGCGACGATCTGGTTGCCGAACTCGGTGTCGCTGCCCTTGCGGATCGTCACCTTGATGCCGGTTTCCTTGGTGAAGGCTTCGGCCCACTCGTTGGTCAGGCTTTCGTGCTGGGCGTTATAGATGACGATGCCTTTGGCATCCTGCGCCAGAGCGGACGAGGCGTAGAGGGCCAACAGCAGGGCGGCGCTGGTCAAAGCGAAATGGGTGGACTTCACGGGGGCACTCCTTGGAAGCTGAAGGTGTATGCTGGGCCGGACAGGCGGCAGCAATACATGAGTAGCGTAGTCAACATGGATGGACATGTCGACGCCAGGGAAGGCGTTGCCGAGGCGCATTCGGTGAACGATGCTGGGAGCTGGGCCGTATCGAGAAGGCTGCTGGAAACTTGAGCGAAGTCATTCGCTGTCGCGAAGTCAGACGTTACTCGAACAAGCCAGGCCTGTCGGACTGGTGCTATGTTGATCGCAAGTGGAGAAAGCGTTGGACCCCGACCGCCAGATCCGCCGTTAGCCGGCGTTTCTTGGAAATTTGTGCCGACGCCGCACCGCGTGGCGGGGCGGTCAAGACAATCGGCTGCAAATCGTGACCCCGTTCCAGTGCGTCACGATTGCATTACCCCAGGCGATTTTCTTTTGGCCCAGACGATCTGCGGCTAGGCGCGGCGGTCCCCGAGGATCATTTCGGCTGCCTTCTCGGCGATCATGATGACAGGCGAATTGGTGTTGCCGGAAACGATCGTCGGCATGATCGAGGCGTCGACGACACGCAATCCGTCGAGGCCGTGGACGCGCAGGCGGTCGTCGACCACGGACATTGTGTCAGACCCCATCTTGCAGGTGCCGACCGGGTGGAAGATCGTCGTGCCGATGTCGCCGGCCTTGCGGATGAGATCGGCGTCGCTGTCGTACTGGGTCCCTGGAAGCACTTCCTCAGGCGCGAAGCGCGCGACGGCCCTGGCCTTCATCAGGCGGCGGACATGGCGCAGCGAGGCAATGGCGGTGCTGCGGTCGCCGTCGGTGGAGAGATAGTTCGGCCTGATCTTCGCTGCCTCGCGCGCGTCTGATGAAGCCATGTGCACGCTGCCGCGGCTTTCGGGACGCAGATTGCAGACCGACACCGTGACGGCTGGAAAGCGGTGCAACGGTTCGCCCAGCCGATCAGTGCTGAGCGGCTGAACGTGATATTCGAGATCGGGCGTTTCGAGACGCGGATCGCTCTTGGCGAAAATGCCGAGCTGGCTCGGCGCCATCGACAGCGGGCCGCTGCGCTTCACCGCATATTCGAGCCCCATGGCGGCGCGGCTGAATAGATTGTGGTAGCGCTGGTTGAGCGTCGCCGCCCCCGTTACCTTGAACACGGTCCGGATCTGCAGATGGTCCTGCAGGTTTTCGCCGACGCCGGCCAGCGCGTGACGGATTTCGATGCCGAGGCCTGAAAGCAGCTCGGGCCGGCCGACGCCGGAGAGCTCGAGAATCTTTGGCGAGTTGATGGCGCCGGCGGCGAGGATTGTCTGGCTTGCCTTGACGCGATGCAACTGGCCGTCCTTGCGGAAGACGAGGCCGGTAACGCGCCTGCCGTCGAATTCGAGCTGCTCGGTCTCGGCGCCGGTGACGACACGCAGGTTGCTGCGGTCGGTTATGCCGCGCAGGAAGGCCTTGGAGGTGTTCCAGCGCACGCCGCCCCGCTGGTTGACCTCGAAATAGCCGGAACCTTCGTTGGTGCCGGTATTGAAGTCGTCGGTGCGCGGGATGCCGAGTTCCTCGGCGGCGTCGCGGAAGGCGTCGAGGATCGGCCAGGACAGGCGTTGTTTTTCGATGCGCCATTCGCCGCCCGACCCGTGCATGGCGCTCTTGCCGGCATGATGGTCTTCCGACTTCAGGAAGTAAGGCAGCACATCATCCCAACCCCAACCGACATTGCCGGACTGGCGCCAGCCATCATAGTCGGCGGCCTGGCCACGCATGTAGATCATGCCGTTGATCGACGAGCAGCCGCCCAGCACCTTGCCCCGGGGGTAGTTCAGGCTGCGGCCATTGAGGCCGGCGTCTGGTTCGGTCTTCATCAGCCAGTCGGTGCGCGGATTGCCCATGCAGTAGAGGTAGCCGATCGGGATGTTGACCCAGTGATAGCGGTCGGAACCACCGGCTTCGAGCAAAAGCACGCGATTGCGGGGATCGGCGGACAGCCGATTGGCAAGCACGCAACCGGCGGAGCCTGCGCCGACGATGACGTAGTCATAGTCGCCAAATGAGGAGGATGCTTCGGTCACTGCGGTGCCTGCTTGGACTGCTCAATGGCGATGCGCTGCCAAATCGGGGCCATCGCCTGGTTGATCTCGCCATACAATCGATAGCGCCTGGCATAAACAGGGGCAATCGCGCCATTGGGCGTATAGTGGCGGGCGGCCGAGGTCATCGCCGTCGCACCTTCAGCATAGTCGGCGAAGAGGCCAAAGCCGGTCGCGGCGGCAATGGCGGCGCCCAGCGCGCCGGTCTCGCGGCTGCGAGCCACGGTGACCGGAACGCCGAGCACGTCGGCGAAGATCTGCGGCCAGACGGCGCTGCGCGAGCCGCCGCCCGACAATGTGACCTCGTCGAAGATGGCACCCGCCTTGCACAAGGTCTCGACGTGGCGCTTGTGCTCGAAGGCAACGCCCTCGAACAAGGCGCGCAACATATGGCCGCGCGTGTGCCAGCCGGCGACGCCGTAGAATCCGGCGCGGGCGTGGCCGTTCTGCTGCGAGCCATAGAGGAAGGGGTGGTAGATCGGAATGTCGCCATCGGGGTCGACAGACGCGACGAGTTCGCTGCACAATTCGAACGGCGAAGCGTCGCCGTCATGGCCATGCTCGAAGAACTCGCGGACGATCCATTCGAGATTGGCGGCCGAGGTGGCACTCGATTCGATCGCCAGATAGCGCCTGGGGTCGAAGGTCGACAGCATGAAAATCGAAGGGTCGCGGATCGGCTCGTCCGTAATGACCTGGTTGATGCTCCAGGTGCCGGCGATGATCGAGGCTGCGCCCGTGCGGGTGACGCTCGAGCCGACAGCGCTGGCAACTACATCGAACAGGCCTGCCACCACTGGCGTGCCGGCTCGCAGGCCGGTCTGGGCCGCGACCTCTGGCGTGACGTGGCCGGCGATCTCGGCCGATTCCAGCACAGGCGGCAGAAGCTCCATGCAGTCGCCAAGCCCGTAAGCGGCAAGCAGGTCTTGAGCGTAGCGGCGGCTGGGCATTTCAAGCAGGCCGCAGCCAGACATATCAGACGTATCGGTGGAGCGTGCGCCGGTCAGCCGGTTGACGACAAAATCCTTGCACAGAAACACCGTGCCGATGCGGCTGAAAAGCTCGGGCGCATGGCGCTTGATCCAGGCGAGCAGGGTGGGCGTCTGTGCCGCCCACGGCTTTTGCAGGCAATGGGCGTAGGTGCGGTCACCGACATTCTGTTCGCCCCATTCGTCGACGATGCCTATGGCGCGCGTGTCGAGCGACTGGATGCCGATCAGCGGAGCGCCGTCGCGGTCGAGCGCATAGAGCCCGTTGCCATGTCCGGCACAGCCGATGGCAACGATGTCACCGGCGTCGATGCCGGCCTGGTCGATGCACTGGCCGATGACGGCAATGGCGTTGCGCCAGAGCTCGTCGAGGTCGCGTTCGACATGGCCTGGCTTCGGCATGCAGGAGCGGCCGTCGCGGGCGGCGAGCGCAAGTTCGCGCCCTGACGTGTCGAAGATGATCGCCTTGATGACGGTGTTGCCCGCATCTAGGCCAAGAATGTACGTGCCCATTGGCTCCTCCCGATGCCGCTGCTTCAAGCCTGCTTGTACAGGTCGAAGGCTGTGGCACCATCCGCGCCGTCGTGGATGATCGCCATCAGTCCGCGAACGACCGCGCTCGGATGGGCATGCTGGTAGATATTGCGACCATAGACCATCCCCATCGCGCCTTGCGCCATCAGCGCCGCCGACTTGTCGAAGACTGTGCGCAGATCCTCCTTGCCGCCGCCACGCACCAGGACCGGGCAGCGTGCCGCCTCGACCACGCGGTGAAAGTCGTTGGGATCGGTGGTCGGGTCGGCCTTGATGATGTCGGCGCCCATCTCGCGGGCGAGGCGGGTCAGCGTGACGATCTTTTCGGCATCGCCGTCGACCATGTAGCCGCCGCTCTGGTCGACGGGCAGCATCGCCAGCGGCTCGATCATCAGCGGCAGGCCGTATTTCTCGCAGTCGGCGCGGACGCGCGCGATGTTCTGGACGCATTGCCGGAACAGGTCGGGCTCATCCGGCAGCATGAACAGATTGACCACGACGCAGGCCGCATCCATCTCGATCGCACCGAGCAAAGGCTCGGCCTCGTTCTGAAGCACCGCCCACATCGCCCGATGGCGGATCTTGTTGTAGGGATTGCCCATGTCGATGCGCATCACGAGTGCGGGCTTGTCCTTGCCCGGAACGGTCTGCAGCAGGTCGGCCTGGCCGTAGTTCATCTGGATGGCGTCGGGACGAGCCTTGACCAGCTGACCGACGACGCTTGCCATGTCCTCAAGCCCGTTGAGGAAACTCGGTTCGTTGCAGACGCCGTGATCGATGGCGACGTCGAGGCAGCGGACACCGCCGAACAGCCTGTTCATGCGGACTTTGTGGTTCAGGCGCATAGGGCGCTCCTTTTGTCGTTCGTCTGGGAGAGATCGGAAAGTGCGATGCCGTGTTGATGGGCGAGCAAGGCGAGAAAGGCGCTGCGCTCGGCGGCGGCCTCGGCGGCGCTCCAGCCTTTGTGGTTGGCCAGGATGGCGAGCACGGCCTCGATGAGCTGGAGGTTGAGCCCGCCCGAAATGGCGATGGTTGTGCGGCGCAGGAATATGTCGGCGAGGCATTCGACCTGCTCGCGCTCGACGATCATGCGGATTTCGCCGGTCGAATAGTCGGAGCCCGCCAGCATCGGGTCGGAGGCAGCCGCGAAATCGACCGCCGAGGTGCCGTAACGCTCAAGCAGGGCATGCGCGCGTTCGATATTGAGACCGTGCTTTTCCGCCAGCTTTGCGCACCATGCATCCGAGGCGGCGGGAAATTCTCGTCCGCCGCCGATGGCGAGGTCCTGGGTGCCGGTATGGCGCGTCAGGCCGAGGCGCTCGAGCGCCATGTCGGCCGCCATCTCGCCGAAGGAGCGGAAGGTCGTCCACTTGCCACCGATCATGCACAAGGTCGCCGGCAGGCCGCCGCTTGGTTCCACGAACTCGCAGAAATGGTCGCGCGGAATGCGCCCGGTGAAGCTGTCGTCGCTGGCAGGCAAGGGGCGCACGCCGGCAAAGTGGAAGACGATGTCTTCTTCGGCGATCACGATCGTGGGGAAAACAAAAGCGAGCGACTGCAGGATGTAGCTGCGTTCGTCGTCCTCGCAGCGGACCTGGTCGGGATCATCGACGCGGATGTCGGTCGAACCGATCAGCACCTTGCCGAGATAAGGAAACAGGATGCAGATGCGGCCATCCTCGTTCTCATAATAGACCATGTGGCCGCCAAGCGCGTCATGCAGCTCGGCATTGTCGACGATCAGGTGCGAGCCCTTGGTACCGCCCATCATGCGCGGGGCGGCCGCGCCAATGGCCTTGTTGGTGAGGTCGATCCAACCACCGGTGGCGTTGATGATCAGCTTGGGGCGGAGCTGCAGGACCTCGCCGGTCAAGCTGTCGGTAAGGGCGAGGCCGTCGTTGGATGCGGCGACCGCGGCATAGTTCAGGGCGTGCGCGGTGGGGCTCGATGCCAATGCGTCGAACAACATCTCCAGGCCGAGGCGCTCGGGACGGCTGACCCAGGCGTCGTAATAGGTGGCGGAGCTGCGGATATCGGAATTGATCGCGGGCCATGTCTTGAGTGTTTCGGCACGGCCGCGGAAGCGATGCTTCGGCATCAATCGCCGTGCTGCCGTGAACAGGTCGTACATGGTCAGTCCGGCCTTGATCACCAGCGCGCCGCGGCGGCTGGGATTGCGCGTCAGGCCGAGGAAGCGGACCGCGCCGTTGGCGATGCCGGAGAAGGTGTCGAAGATCGGCACTGTCGTCGGCAGCGGCGCGACATAGTGCGGGGCGTTCTTGAGCAGCCGGTCGCGCTCGACCAGCGATTCACGCACCAACTTGAACTCGCCGTTTTCGAGATAGCGAAGCCCGCCATGCACCATGCGCGACAGTGCAGCACTGGCGCCTGAGCAATAGTCGCCCTTGTCGGCGAGCACGACGTCGACGCCTTGCAGCGCGAGTTCGCGGAACACCGAGATGCCGTTGATGCCGCCGCCTATCACCAGCACGGCAATATCGGGCCGCTCTCGCAGAGCGGCGAGTGTGTCGTTGCGGTTCATGTGGGTTGTGCCTTTCGCTCAGGCATCCATGGCGGTGAGATGCGCGGCGATTGCCGTGTCGATGATTGCCAATTCGTTCGTGCCAAGCATGATCTCGCCGGCCCGTGCATTGTCGAGCGCCTGTTCGGCTGTGCGCGCGCCGCACAAGCCGAAAGTGATACCAGGCTGGGCGAGTGTCCATGCGATGACGATCTGGGCCATCGACGCCTTGTGCTGTTCAGCGACGGGCGCGATGGCCTGCTTGAGCTTTGCCACCTTCTGCCTGTTGGCGGCGGAGAAACGTGGATTGCCCTTGCGCTGGTCATCGCCGGTGAATTCACGCGAAGGATCGATCATCCCGGTCAACAGGCCGAGCGCCAGCGAGGAGTAGCTGAGCGTGGCGATGTCGTTGCGCTGGGTGATCGGCAGCAGGCTGGTCTCGATCTCACGATCGATCATCGAATAGCGTTCCTGGATCGCGTCGATCTGGCCAGCGGAGACATAAAGCTCGAGGTCCTCGGCGCTGACGTTGGAAGCACCGATGGCGCGGATCTTGCCCGATGCCTTGAGCTTTTCCAGCGTCGCCATCGTTTCAGCAATCGGCGTCGTCGGATCCTGCCAGTGGGTGATGTAGAGGTCGATGTAGTCGGTGCCGAGGCGGACGAGGCTCTGCTCGATCTCGTGGGCGATGCCGTCGGCGCCGAGATAGCGGTGCACCGGCTTGTCGTCCTGGTCGAAGAAGTGGTTGCCCTTGCCGGAATGCCAGTTGAGGCCGCATTTGGTGGCGATGACCACCTTGTCGCGCTTGCCCTTGATCGCCTTGCCGACAATCTCCTCGCTGCGGCCGAGGCCATAGGCAGGCGCGGTGTCGATCAGGCTGATGCCTGATTCAATCGAGGCTTCGATGGCGCGGATCGAGGCCTGCTCGTCGGTGCCACCCCACATCCAGCCGCCGATCGCCCAGGTGCCGAGGCCGACGGCCGAAGCAGAGACGCCGGAGCGGCCAATGGGGCGTCGGATCTGTCGGGAGCTCATGCTGCCTCCTGTTCGGCAAGGTCGAGAATCTGGAGGCTTGTCGCCTCGTCGGTGACGATGGTGTCGAGATGGTTGCCGCGCATGGCGCTGAGGATGGGCGCGGCCTTGCTCGGCCCGCTGGCGATGCCGATCGAGCGCGGGATGGTGGCGAATTCATCCAAGGTCAGCGACACCAGCGACCGGTTGAGGGCGTAGCCGCAGAGCTTGCCGCGACTGTCGATCAGGTGGGCGAGCAACTCGCCCGATGCGCCCGACTGCTGGATGGCCTGCCGGTCGGCGCTCGATGATGGGTGCAGGTCGTAATAGCTGGAGTCGTCGGTCAGGATCGAGCCGATGCCGACAACCGCCACATCTGCCTCGCGCGCCTTGCGGAAGACATCGGCAACGGAACGCACGCCCATCAGCATTTCGCGCTGTTCCGGCGTGTCGGCAAACAAGGGCGCATGCACCTGGTAGGCGCGGCCGCCGAGCTTGTCGGCCATCAGCGATGCGACGTGGTTGACGTCGGTGTAGTGCTTGCCCTGGACGAGACCGGTGGCCGGGATGACCTCGACATCATAGCTGCGACCGGGCTTCAGCCCGGCAACAAGTGCGCTGACGCCCTTGCCGCCGGTGATCGAGATGGTGTCGCCATCCTTGATGGTGTCGAGCAGCAGACGGGCGGCGGCCTCGCCGACCCGCTGCAGCGCGGTCTGCGGATTGTCGGATACCGAGGGCACGACGACGGCGCGTTCGATGCCGCCGAGCGCGACAAGACGCGTCTCGATGTCGACGAGATGGTCGATCGGCGACTTGATCTTGATCTCGACGAGGCCGAGCTGGTGGCCGCGCTTGATCAGCCGGTTGACGGTTGCGTGCGAGATGCCGAGTTCTTTGGCGATCTCGGCCTGGGTCTTGCCCTCGACATAGTGGAGCACCAGTGCCTGGTGCATCTGGCGGACGGTCGATATGTCGTCGCGGGTGTTGGGGGGAGCCATGATGGTGTCTCGTGCTTGATGCTCAGGACTTCTTGCGGTGCAGGAAGTGGTCGATGGAGACGGCCGCTAGAAGGATGCAGCCCTTGATCATGTCCTGCCAGTAGACGGAGACGTCGAGCAGGATCAGCGAGCTGGTGACCACCGAGAGCAGTGCCATACCGAGAATGGCGCCGAAGATGGTGCCCGAGCCGCCATTGAGAGATGCGCCGCCGATCACCGCCGCCGCGATGATGTTGAGCTCCATGCCGGCGCCGAAGGTGGGTGTCGCAGCACCAAAGCGGGCCATGTAGATGACACCCGCCAGCCCGGCGAGGGTCGAGCACAGCACCGTCACCCAGAACTTCACCTGCTTGGTCTTGATGCCGGAGAACTGCGCCGCCTTCTCGTTGGAGCCGGTGTAGAACACCTTGCGGAAGGCAGTGGCGCGGCGCAGCAGGAAGTCGAAGATCGTAACGACGACGACGAAGATGATGATGACATAGGGCAGGCCGTGGAAGCTGCCCTGGCCGATGGCCTTGAATTCCGGCGGCAGCGAAAACAGCGACAGCGGCGTGCCCTTGGTGATGACCAGGCACAGGCCGCGGACGATGACCATCGCCGCAAGCGAAGTGATGAAGTGGTTGAGCCCGACCACGGTGACGAAAAAGCCCATGGCAGCGCCGATCAAGGCGCTTGTGCCGATGCCGATCAGGCTCGCCGTCCACGGGTCCAGCCCGGCAAGGAACAGTGCGCCCGACACCACCATCGAGAAGCAGACCACCGAGCCGACCGACAGGTCGATGCCGCCGACGATCAGCAGGATGGTCATGCCGACCACGACGATGCCCTCGATCGAGAAGCTCATCAGCATGGCGCGGAAATTGCCCCATGTCAGGAAGTGTGGCGAGGCAAAGCTCATGGCGATGCACAGCGCCAGAATGATGACGATCAGGCCGGCTTCGCGCATCGAGGCGAGGCGGGCGAGGTTGATGCGCCCGGCGGTGTCGGGTGCCTTGATCTCGGCGTGCATCACGGTTTCTCCGGCTTCCCTAGGCGACATTTTGAGCCTGCTTTTCTTGATTTGAAGAGTTCTGGACGCCCGAGGCGAGCATGATGATGGCTTCCTCGCCGAGTGCGTCGGCGCCGAGTTCGCCGGCGATGCGGCCCTCGCGCACCACGATCACGCGGTCGCACAGGCCGATCAGTTCCGGCAGTTCCGAGGAGATGACGACGATGCCGGTGCCCTTGGCTGCAAGCTGGCGCAGCAGGCGGTGGATCTCGACCTTGGCGCCGACGTCGATGCCGCGCGTCGGTTCGTCCATGATGATGACCTTGGGATCGATCGACAATTGTTTGGCGATCGCCACCTTCTGCTGGTTGCCGCCGCTCAGCGTCGACACTTTGGCATCGATGCCGGCCATACGCACGCCGAGGCGCCTGCTCAGGTCCGTCGCTTGATTGTCCTCGGCCTTGCGGTCGAGCAGGCCGAGCGAACCGGTCAGCTTGCCCAGGTCGAGTGCGGAGACATTGGCCGCGATCGACATGTCGAGGAACACGCCCGAGCCCTTGCGGTCTTCGGAGAGATAGACGAGGCCAGCCTTGACGGCATCGCTGTAGCTCGAGATGCGCAAGCTCTGGCCGTCGAGCGCGACGGTGCCCGACATCACGGGCCTGAGGCCACAGATGCTCTGGGCAATTTCACTGCGGCCAGCGCCGATCAGGCCGCCGATACCGAGGATTTCTCCGGCCCGGAGCTCAAGATTGACGCCGCTGAAGCGGTCGCCATCCGATAGGCCTTCGACCGACAGCAGCTTGTGGCCCGGCTCCTGAGCCAGCTTGTCGGGATAGAGCTGGGTGATCTCGCGGCCGACCATCTTGCGCACGACGTCGTCGGGCGAACTTTTGGCAATGGGGTCGGTGGCGACATAGTGGCCGTCGCGGAAGACGGTGACACGGTCGCAGAGCGAGAAAATCTCGGCCATGCGATGGCTGATATAGACCACCGAAATGCCGCGATCCCTGAGGCCGCGGACGATGGCAAACAGCCTTTGCGCTTCGCTTTCGGTCAGCGCCGCGGTCGGCTCGTCGAGCATCAGCACCTTGCAGTCGAGCGTCAGCGCCTTGGCGATCTCGACGAGCTGCTGGTTGGAAATGGAGAGGTCGGCGACCTTGGTGCGCACCGGAATGGGCGCGAGCAGGTCCATCACCTTCTGCGCGTCGGCATAGAGTCTCTGGAAATTCATCAGCGGCGCGCGACGGGCATTGATCGCGGCCATGTAGATATTTTCGGCGACCGTCGCGTCCTGGCAGAGCGCAATCTCCTGGTGGACGAGTGCTACGCCGAGACGCTGGGCTGCCGCCGGCGAGGGGATCGAAACGCTTGTGCCGTCGATCAGGATCTCGCCCCGGTCGGGCTGCAGCACGCCGGCGATCATGTTCATCAGCGTCGATTTGCCGGCGCCGTTTTCGCCGCACAGCGCATGGATCTCCCCGCGCTTGAGCTCGAACTGCACGTCGCTGAGCGCCTTTATCGGCCCGAACGCCTTGGACAGGCCGCGTATTTCAAGAATGGGCGTCTCGGTCACGCCATGCTCCTGCGATGGGCGCCACAAAGGGGAAGGGGACCAGGGTCCCCTTCCGGGTTTTCTGCCGCGAGCGGCAAGGGATGCGAGCTTATTCCTCGATGCCCTTGGTGCCGCGACGCTTGAGATACTTGTCCCAATAGAAGTCGTCGGCATTTTCGGCGGTCACGATGGAGAAGCCGTTGTCGACGAAGGGCACGCTCATGCCGTTGGCGCCTGACCGCTTCGTGTCGTTCATCGGGTCGATCAGGTTGGGATGCGCGGCCAGCCACAGCAGCATGAAGCCCATATAGCCCTGCATGCCCTGGTTGGGGTTGACCGAACCGTAGATCTCGCCGGCCTTGATCATGTCGAGGATCTTGGCGTTGACGTCGGCGAGCATGACCTTGATCTTGCCGCCGCCTTCCTTGGCCGCCTGGGCAGCGCCGATGGCCGAGTTGGCTTCCGGCATGAACACCGCACCGAGGTCAGGATGCGCCTGGGCGAGGCTGAGAACGGCCTGATAGGCCTTGGTCGGGTCCTGGTTCGAGGCAGCGCGACCGACCAGCTTCATGTCGGGCCATTTGGCTTCCATGCGGGCGATGAAAGCCGAGATGCGCTTGTCGTGGTTGTCCTGGCCGGGATTTTCCAGCACGGCATACTCGCCCTTGCCGTCCATCGCCTTGGCGACGGCATCGGCGGCATAGGTGCCTTCGGCCAGATTGTCCGAAGTGATGAAGGAGGTGCGCTTGGAGTTGGGTGAGTCGGCCGCGAAGGTGACGACGGCGGTGCCCTGCTCGATGGCGCGGTTGATCGGCTCGATGAACGGGTCGGAGTTCATCGGGTGGACCAGGATGCCGGCCGGCTTCTGGGCGAGCGCCTGGTCGAAGGTGGCGATCTGCTTGTTGACGTCGTATTCGGGCGTGCCGGTGTATTCCGTCTCGCAACCGAACTGCTGGCCGGCCTGCTTGAACATCTCATAGACCGGGAACCAGTATTCGACGCCCGAGACCATGACGTTCATGACGTATTTCTCACCCGGCTCGCATTTGAACGGGTTGGCGGTTTCGGTAAGCGCCTGGGTCGAAGCCAAACAGGTCGACGCAGCCGCCGCGATTGCGAGCGTGCTCAAAAATTTGCGCAAGTTTCCTCCCTTGGCCGAAGCCATCCTCAATGACCGTCGCGGGCGCCCCAGGCGCCGCTATGTGGATTGATTGCCGCCGGACTTCCTCCCGAAAGCCGACGGTCTGGAGATTACAGCTCACCCAGCATATGTCAATAAAATTCATATACTGAAATATATTTCAGATCAAGCCTCGCGATTCTGAATTTGCGCCGGGGCTGGTCGGGTCTCTGTGGTCGCTACAAAGCTAGACCTTTGTGCCAGCGTGCTGCCATGGCCAACCTTCGCGGATAAGATTTTTCCACTTGCCAATCCAACTAGAAAATATCACCTTCACCATGTGATGCATCAGTTGCAAAATCCAGGACATCAAAGTCTGGCTGATCGCTCAATGGAGAGGGTTCTTATGGTTGCCGTCAATCGTCGCGGGTTTATTGTCTCGGCTCTCGCCGCGGGCCTTCTGGCCGGAGCCGCCAGCGGCGCGCTGGCTGAGGACAAGCCGAAGATCGAATTCCTCTATTCGCCCTTTGCCGACTATGCGCCGTTCTTCCTCGCCGAGGACCTCGGCTATTTCGACGAATACGGCGTCGACGTGACCCTGTCGCCGAAGAGCGGCACTGCCGAGACGATCCAGATGCTGGCCTCAGGCAACGTCCAGGCGGGCGCTGCGACCTGGGGTGCCGGGCTGTTCAATTCGATCAATGCGGGCGCCACGGTCGCCATCGTCGCGACCTCGGCCAAGATGCCCGACACCGTGCCGTCGCCGTCGCCCTTCATGGTCTCGCAGAAGGCCTGGGACGAAGGCATCAAGACGGTCGCCGACCTCAAGGGCAAGCGTGTCGGTATTCCAGGGCCTGGCGGCTTTGGCATGTATTCGGTCGCCAAGGCGCTGGAAAAGGGTGGTCTGACCGTCGACGACGTCGAGGCGATCTACCTGCCGCCGCCTGCGACTGCCGCCGCCTTCGCCAATGGCGGCCTCGAGGCCGGCTGGAGCATCGAACCCTTCGCCCTGCAGCTCGAGCGCGAAGGCTTGGGTCGTCGCCTCGTCGAGGACCATACCTTCGGCACCGAACTTGGCTTCATCGCGTTCAACAAGGAGTTCGTGGAGGGCCACGAGGATGCCGTCGTCAATTTCCTCGCTGCCTATCTCAAGGCTGCGCGCCAGCTCGACAATGGCGGTTGGAAGGACGAGAAGGTGCTCGACATCGTCGCCCGCTACACCGGCACGGAAAAATCGCTGCTGCAGGGCATAGCCTACACCATTCGTTCGGAAGACGGGTCGATCGACTTGAACTCCGTGCGTGAGCAGGAGGCATTCTTCCGCAAGCGCGGCGACCTCGAATACAAGGGCGACGTCGACATCTCCTCGGTCTATCGCAGCGACCTGCTGAAGCGCGCCAACGAACTGGTGGGCAAGAAGTGACCCAGGCCGCGTTGCCGCAAGGGGCGGGTACGATGAGCGAAACGGCGATCGAGGTGCGCAACCTCACCAAGGCCTTCTACGACGCCGACAGCGACCGCACGACCGTCGCTGCCTACGAGGTCGAGTTCGAGGTCAAGCGCGGCGAATTCGTCTGCATCGTCGGTCCCAGCGGCTGCGGCAAGACGACGTTGCTGCGCATCCTCGCCGGGCTTGAAAGCAAGCTCGGCGGCAGCATCGACATGCGGAGCGAAAACCCGCCAGCGATGGTGTTCCAGGAGGCGTCGGTGCTGCCCTGGCTCACCGTGCGCGAGAATGTCGGCTTTCCGCTCAGCCTGAAGGGCGTTTCTGCCGAAAAGCGGCGGATGCGCGTCGATGAACTGCTCGAACTGACCGGGCTGACCGACTTTGCCGATGCGCTGCCGCACCGGCTGTCCGGCGGCATGAAGCAGCGCGTCTCGGTGGCGCGCGCGCTTGTCGACGACCGCGAGATCCTGTTGATGGACGAGCCGTTCGGCGCACTCGACGAACAGACGCGGCTGGTGCTGCAGCAGGAATTGCTGCGCATCTGGGAGACGACGGGCAAGACCGTCGTGTTCATCACCCACAGCGTCGACGAAGCGCTGACACTGGCCGACCGGGTGTTGGTGATGTCGCCGCGCCCCGGCACCATTATCGCCGATCTCACTGTCCCCTTCGACCGGCCGCGCGACGTCGTAGAGATGCGCCGCGACAAGCGTTTCTGGGACCTCACCTATGAGGTCTGGCGGCTGTTGGCCTCAACTTCGCCGGAGCGCCACGCATGAGCCTCATCACCGCAAAGCTGACCGAAGAACAGATCCGCCAGCTCAAGGCTCCGGCCCAGCGTGAGCGGCTGTTCCGCACCATCTCCTATTTCAGCCCGATCCTGTTGTTGTTGCTATGGGAGATCGCCTCGCAGCTCAATGTCATCGACCGGCGCTTCTTCCCCCCGCCGAGTGCCATTGCCGGCACCGCCTGGCAGATGATCGCCAGCTTCGAAATTTTCGACCATATCGGTGCCACGCTGCGCCGCGTCTCGGTCGGCTATGTCATGGGTGCCGTACCGGGCATTCTGCTCGGCCTGATCCTCGGCCTGTCGCAGCCGGCGCGGCGGGTGCTCGGGCCGATCTTCGCCGCACTCTATCCGGTGCCGAAGATCGCCATTTTGCCGCTGATCCTGTTGATCTTCGGCGTCGGAGACGCCTCGAAATTCGTCGTCATCGCCATCGGCGTGTTCTTCCTCTTGCTCTACAACACGATGGGCGGGGTGATGCAGACGCCGCAGATCTATCTCGACGTTGCCAAGAACGCCGGCGCTACGCGCTTCCAGACATTTTTCCGCATTGCACTGCCGTCGGCTCTGCCCAACATCTTCACCGGGCTCCGGCTGGCCGCGGGGTCGTCCTACATCATCATCGCGGCGGCGGAATTCCTTGGCGCGCGCAGCGGCGTCGGCTTCTTCATCTGGGCGTCGTGGCAGACCTTTGCGGTGTCGCGCATGTTCGTCGGCATCGTGGTGATCTCGGCCCTGGGTTATCTCACCATTCTCGCGCTCGAGGCGCTGGAACGGCGTTTCGTGCCCTGGGCAAAACACTGAGGGGCTGAGGAGCACAAGCTCATGATCGTCGACGCCGACCCCACCGTGAATGCACCCGTTTCCGAGCGCATCTATCTGGCGCTCCGCCAGGAGATCATGCGTTGCGAGATCGTGCCGGGGACGACGCTTGATGCTGCCTCAATCGCCGGCAAGTACGAGGTGTCGAAGACGCCAGTGCGCGATGCCATGCAGAAGCTTGCCGCCGATGGACTGGTTACGATCCTGCCGCGCAGCGGCTATCGCGTCGCTCCCATCACCTTCCAGGCGGTGCACGACATCCTCGACATGCGCGCCGCGATCGGACCGCATGCGGCGCGGCAGGCGGCACGTTACGCCACGCCGGCGGAAATCGCGCTGCTGCGCCAGATCGTGAGGGAATATGCCCAGCCGATGGATATCGGCACCATGCAGCAGGTGGCTCGGCGCTTTCACCTCGCCATTGCCCGCTGCAGCCGCAACAAGCGTGTCGTCGCGCTTTCGGAGACCCTGTTCGACGAGCTCGAACGCCTGCTGCGCTTTGCCATCGATTTCACCGTCAAGGCAGGCGAGCATTCCGACGAGCACACGGCACTGGTCGATGCGATTGCGGCCGGCGACGGCGAGCGGGCCGCGGCGATAGAGTTCGCCCATATCAAGCACTCCAGGGAGTTCCTGATCGAGCGTCTGATGACGCTGGGCTACCTCTCGGCAAGCGAGATCCAGCTTGGCGGCGCAGCGCGGAGCCCGGCCGAATGATCGCGATCCCTGATGCGGCCGGCCGGTTGGCGGCAGCACTTGGCGGCGGCCCGGCAGCGCAGCTCGCGGCTTCGGCGCTGGTCGAGGCCGATGCTCTCGGCCTGCCGCGTTTCGGCATCGCCATGCTCGACGAATGGACTGTCGATGCAGCGCCGGTGCCGGCACGCGAGAGCTCGCAGGCCATAGGCTGGCTCGACTGTGCCTCATGCTTTGCACCGCTGGCGGTCGCCAGCGCCACGCTCGACCTTGCCGAGGCCGCCAGGCAGTTCGGCGTCGCCGCGGTGTTCCTGCGCGGTGTCAGGGGCTTTGGCCGGCTCGCACCCTTTGTTCGCCATCTCGCAGATGGCGGCCTGCTCGGCATCGCCGGTGCGGAAGGCCCGCCTTTCGTCGCGCCACATGGCGGTACCCGTCCGGTGATCGGCACCAATCCGCTGGCGCTTGCCATAGGGCAGGGTTCCGAACGCGTCGTCATCGATGTCGCCACCAGCACGGCAACCATGGCCGATATCCGCAACGCCCGTGCTTCGGGCGCGCCCTTGCCTGAGGGGATCGCCCTGGATGGCGAAGGACGGCCGACCAGAATCGCCGCCGAGGTTGCGGCATTGCTGCCGCGTGGCGGCCAGATCGGCTCGCTGCTCGGATTGGTGGTCGAGCTCATGGCCGGCGTCGCGGGTGGCGGCAGGGGAGATCCGAAAGGCCGGGGCGTGTTCCTGCTTGCCTTCGATCCGTCACGCGCGGGTGAAGGCATCGACTGGCAAGCCAGGCTGGCCGGGCTGAAGGGCGACTGGATCGAGGGCGGCGGTCACTGGCCGCGTGGCGGCCGCGCGGCACCCGAGGCCGTGCTGGACGACGATTTCGTCCAGCGTCTCGACACCTCTCTCGCCCGCATGACGATCCAGCCAGGCCGATGACCACGCCGGTCAACCAGATGCAGAGTTTGTAAGCCAGATGACCACAAAGCCCGTTTCAGCACCTGTCTTTTCCATCGATGTCTTGGACGGCCTGATCGACGAGCCGCGGCAGATCGTCGTCTCCGGCCTCGTCCCTGACGAACTCGTCGCCGTCTCTGCCCGCACCGAGCGGGCGCATGGCGTGACCTGGATGAGCCAGGCGACCTTCTTGGCGGACGCCGACGGCGTGGTCGACCTGGCCCGCGACGCGCCGGTCGGCGGAGACTATGCCGAAGTTGCAGCCATGGGCCTGATCTGGAGCCAGCAGCCGGTCGACAGCACCAGCGCCGAGCTCTTCGCCGACGATATCATGCAGCCCATGGCGACGACGCTGACAGCCGAAACCGCCGGTGGCGTGCGGGCCGAGGCCAGGCTTTTTCAGGCTTTCGCCGCGCCTGGAGTGGAGCGATGCGAGATCCGCGACGACGGATTGGTCGGCACGCTGTTCACGCCCGCCGGGCCGGGACCGCATCCGGTCGTCATGGTGCTCAACGGCTCGGGCGGCGGCATTAACGAACCGCGCGCAGCACTGCTTGCGTCCCGTGGTTACCAGGCCTTTGCGCTCGGCTACTTCAAGGCGCCGGGGTTGTCGCCCTTCATCACCGAAACACCGCTCGAATGTCTCGAGGCCGGCCTGCGCTGGGCGCGTCGAGAGCTCCAGCCGAAAGACGGCTTCGTTGCTGTCAGCGGCCAGTCGCGCGGCGGCGAACTCGCGCTGCTGCTCGGCGCCACGTTCCCTGAACTGGTCTCCGCCGTGATTGCTTTCGTGCCAGGTGCTGTGGTCCATGGCGCCCAGGGCGCGGGCGATCCGGCACGTGGCGGCTGGCAAGGCACGACCTGGACAAGGGGCGGCGTTCCGCTGCCCCATCTGTGGCAGGACAATGCCGCCGTGCACTGGCATCCCTGGGCCGGCGAGGCTCCGCCCAGCCGGCATCACTCGGTCTTCTTCGAAGGCTTGAAGGACACCAAGCTTGCGGCCCGCGCGCGCATTCCAGTCGAGAACATTGCGGGTCCGGTGCTGCTGATCTCGGGCCGTGACGACCGCGCCTGGCCGTCCAGCCTCTATTCCCGCATGGTCGCTTCGGCCTTGCGGAAGCACGACCATCGTCATCTGGTCAGGCATCTCGATTTCGACGATGCCGGTCACGCCATCAACCTGCCGATTGTGCCGTCGACCCAGATCAGTCGCCTGCATCCGGTGTCGAAGGTCCCTTACACCAATGGCGGCACGCCCTCCGGCAACTCGAGGGCCGACACCGGCTCTTGGCGCGGCATGCTCGCCTTCCTGGACGAGATCACCGGGGCCGCCACCCACCAGAATGCCCACGCAAAAAGCTGAATTCTTCGAAAGGGAGACGAACATGCCCACAAGAGAACATTTGGAAGGCCAGTGGCGCGAATGGCGCTACGCTCATGTCGCCAAGATGTTCCGGCCTTATGGCTGGACCTCGCTCGTCGCCCAGTACTGGCTGGAAGCCGGCGACAAGGACGTCAGCTTCGACCTGCTCCCCGGAACCTGGTCGGTCGAGGACAGCAAGGTCATGTTCACCCCGCCCGCTTCGGGGCCGAACCTCTCCGTCAATGGCACCTATCCGACCGAGCCGGTCGAGATCGTTCCGGGCCGCAACCAGACCTATGGCCACGGCAAAAGCGAGCCCGTCTATTTCGGTGTCAACGAGGTCGAAGCCATCCTGCGCAGCAGGAATGACGGCAAGTCGCTTTATGGTGTGCGCGTGCGCGATCCGCGCGTGGCGACGACGGTGGAGGAGGCGGGCGTTTCCGCATTCGACTACGATCCAGCATGGCGTATTCCCGGCGTCTACACGCCGACTGATATCACCGAATACGAGGCGGAAACCGTCGAAGCCGGTGTGCGTGAATCGACGCCGCGGATCGGCACCTTCACCTTCGAGCACAATGGCAAGAGCTATACCATCGAGCTGATCGGCAAGGACACGGCAACGGGCGTGCAGCCGGTGGCCCACGTCCGCGACAAGACCAGTGGCCCCGTCACCTACGGTGCCGGCCGCGTCATCGAACTGCAGTTCACCGACGGCACCAACAGCCGCATCGACTGGATCGATTTCAACTATGCGGTGGCGCTGCCATGCGCCTTCACCAACTTCGTCACCTGTCCGCTGGTCCCGCGCGAGAACCAGCTCGATTTCGAGGTTCTCGCCGGTGAAAAGCGCCCGGCGCGGGACGTGGTCAGGACGATGACCTATCAGGCTGGCACAGACGCCGCCTGACAGGCATTTGCCGCTCACGCGTGCGGTTCCCGATGTGGTGGGGTGACAGACACCTCGCCATTTGCAATCACTTCTGTTTCGACAGGAGGCGCGGGCGATGATGACGGGAGCGATGTGCAGGGCGGCGCGTGCGCTGGTGGAAATCAGCCGGCAAAGACTGGCTGTGGCCTCCAGCGTCGACGAGGCCGATATCGAGGCCTTCGAACGCAAGACCGGCATCCCGGACGATGCCGCCATTGGCGCGCTTCAGGCGGCATTGGAACATTACGGCGCCGTCTTCATCCCCGAGGAGGGCGGCAATGGCGCGGGCGTGCGCCTGAAGTTCAGCCGGTCGGTGACCAAAAGACTGTCGATGCTCGAGGGCGAGGGCGGGCCTGCCGCCAGCGACGACGTTCCCTGAGGCGGCTCATGATCTCGTCCTTGAGGCTATCGGGCAATCCGGTCTAGCTTCACGCATGCGACTGTTGTCTGCCCTGTTGTTGTCGCTGATGTCGTCGGCCGCCTTTGCGCAAGACTGCGTCGTGCTGCTGCATGGCCTCGCGCGCTCCGACGTGTCCTTCCTGCTGATGGAAGAGACATTTACCAAACTCGACTACGCCGTCGTCAGCGACACTTATCCTTCGGTCGAGGCGCCAATCGGGCAGTTGATCGCCCATGTCGGTGCGTCGGCGGCAAAGTGCGGTCCGGCAGCCAGGGTCAACTTCGTCACCCATTCGATGGGCGGTATCCTGCTCCGGGCCTGGCTGAAGGACAACCGGCCGCCAAATCTCGGCCGGGTGGTGATGTTTGCGCCGCCCAACCACGGCTCCGAGGTCGTCGACACGCTCGGCGGACTCAAGTTGTTCGAGATGCTCAATGGCCCCGCCGGCATGCAGCTCGGCACGGGGCCGGACAGCGTTCCGAACCAGCTCGGTGCTGCGGATTTCGAGGTCGGCATCATCGCCGGTGACCGCAGCGTGAACCCGATCCTGTCGACGATGTTCGACGGGCCCAATGACGGCAAGGTGTCGGTGGAAAGCACCAGGCTCGCCGGCATGGTCGACCACATCGTGCTGCCGACCACCCACACCTTCATGATGAACAATCCGCTGGTCATCGCCCAGACGATCAACTTCCTGCGCGACGGACGGTTCGACCACCAACTGACATTGGGCGAACTGCTGCGGCGCGGGCTGGGCAACTGAGCGGGGAAGGCCCGGCGGGTTGGTTGCTGCAAAAGTCCTGAACAGCTGGCAGGAAGTACCGCATCGGCGTCACTCGCTGTGGTAGTCGTCGACGAGCATGCGCTCGAAATCGAGCCCGCGCTGCCAGTTGTTGAGACGGCGATAGACGGCGTGGCCATAGTCGTCAGGCAGGTCGACCCGGCCATCGGTCTCCACCAGGACGCAGGCGCGCAGCCGCTTGCGATGTTCGTGGACCTTGGCAAGCGTGACGGCTCGGACGCGCTCGCGCGGCACGTTCCGCGCTTTCATCTGAGCGACGCCGTCGCGAACCGCTTCTTCAGTGGGTTCCACTGTCAGCCATGTCTCGGGGTCGCCGAAGATATGGCGGCCGCCGATCGAGGGCGTCGAGACGACGGGCAGGCCGGCAAGCAGGTATTCGATGCTGGCATACATCGCGCCTTCTTCCGCCGACAGGCACAGGCCGGTGGCGCTCGCCGCCATGACGGCGTTGATCGCCTGCCAATCGAGCTTCTCGATGCGGTGGCCATCGTGCGGGTTGAGAAAGTGATGCGCTGGCATCATGCGCTTGAGCTCGTCGAGCAGATCGGCGGTCTTCTGTCGTCCGGTGAGGCGCGATTCGTAGAAGACGTGCGCGGCGCTTGGCACCAACCGGGCCAGGTGACGGCGTTTCCAGGGACTGATCATGGCGTTGTAGAAGGCATCGTAGGTGTTCTCGACACCAGATACGGGCTTGAACGTCTGTTCGTCGGCCAGGGCATTGTGGCTGCAGAACAGCGCGTTCAGTCCATTCTCGCGAAATAGCGCGACTTCCTCGAGTTCGTTGCACATGAAGACGAAGCGATGCTCGGGAAAGCGGCGGCGATAGAGCCGCTCAGCGGTCAGTGTCCGCAGGACCTGCCCCTCCTTGCGCATCGCCCAAGTGAACCAAACGAGAAACAGGGCAGGGCGGGCGGCCAAGCGAGATCCAAGATAGTTCGCAACGCCGAGTGGCGCGTGATTGAGCATCGAGGAGGTAAATACGGGGCACGAGCCGTCGTCGAGCCGCCCCGCTGCCATCCTGAGTTCTGCTCCAGCCCTTGTCGCTGCATCAGGTGCAAAGCCGGGTCCGGCGTGGATTCGGGTTCGGTAAGCTAGCCTCAGCTTGTTCTTCAGTCGCATGTTGCCCACAAGCCGTGCCCATCCAAGGCTCACCTATCGCATGGGAACCACCCGACAGAGAAGGGCCACGGAGAGGTGCCGAAAATTGCCACCAAAAACAATCTGGACGCGAGTATTGCGTTTTGCAATGCAACCCTATAGATATCCCGGCCCGCAGCTGTTGCTTATATGTGCATTTGCTTGATAAGCAGTTTGCCGGGAAAAAACCTAGGGGTAGGGTAGGCGTGGGGTATTCGACAATTTACGCGGTCTCGGGCAACGACATCGTCTATGAGACGTTCGATGGTGACGCGGTCGTTCTCGACCTCGCCAGCGGCAGGTATTTCGGCTTCTCCGACAGCGGCAGCTGTGTATGGGAAGCGCTGATCGCACAGGTTCCGCCGGCAAGTCTGGTCGGCCGCACCTGCGGCAGCGGACAGCTTTCCGCCGCCGACCTGGACGCTTTCATTGCCAGGCTGAACGAGTATGGACTGCTTTCGCCTGCGACCGGCATGGCATCGGCCGCATTGTCGCCCGAGCTCGCGCAGCGCCTGGCGGCGGCCCGCGAGGGGCTCAAGATCGACATGCACGACGAGCTCGCCGACCTGGTGATGGTCGACCCGATCCACGACGTCGACGAGCCTGCCGGCTGGCCGGCGGTGAAGCAGTAGCGCCGGTTTCCGGCGCATTTCGATACCACTTGCTGCCTTCAGGTTCCGATGCGACGTGTAACCCTTGACGATCTTGCCGACTATGCGCGCGAGCTCCTCGCCGCCTGCGAGGCGAATGCCGATGCCTTTCCCGGGAAAAGCCGGGTCGAGCTGCCCGGCCTGGCGATCGACGTGTTTTCCGATCACGGCGAACTGGCGAGGGCGCTTGGCCACGGCATGGTTGCAGAGATAGCTGCCGGACGACCGGCGACGCCGGGGCGGATTTTTCTCGCCCACCCTGGCATTGGCTCGATTCCGCAGCCGGCGTTGTGGGGCGAGGCGCTGTTTCATCCGAACATGTTTTCCGAGCGGCTCGAAGTCAACGGCCTGCGCGGCCATTACTTCCACGACCTTAGCTACTGGCAGTTCTACGATGTCGAAAAGCGGCTGGGCGTGCAGCTCATGCGGTCCGCCGACGGCTGCCCGCCATGGGAGTTCGGTGCCCCGCTGCGCTGCTTCCTGCATTGGGAATATGCGGCGCGCGGCATGCGCCTCACGCATGCCGGGACGCTTGGCAAGGGCGGCAGGGGCGTGCTGCTGGCCGGGGCCGGCGGCGCCGGCAAGTCGGGCACGGTCGCCTCGGGCCTGCTTGCCGGGCTCGACAGCGTCGGTGACGACTACGTGCTGGTCGAATTCGACGGTGACCGTTCGCTGGCGCGCCCATTGTTCACGACGCTGAAGCAGGACCAGGCGGGTTTCGACCGACTTGGGCTGGCCCGGCTGTTGCCCGATCCAGGCCTGCTCAACTGGCAAGGCAAGTACCAGTTCAGGGTCCAGGATCTTTGCCCGCGTGGCGTCGCCAGTGAACTCGACATCGTGGCGCTGCTTGTGCCGCAGATATCGGGCGCCGAGCAAAGCACCATCACGCCGCTTGCGCGCAAGGACGCGCTTATGGCGCTGGCGCCGTCCGGCATCGCGCAGATGCCGGGCGAACGCGAAAGCGGATTTCGTTTCTTTGGCGAGCTGACACGTCGGTTGCCGTGCTACACTCTGACATTGGGCACGCGCGGCAACGAGATCGCGGAGACGATCGCCGCGTTTCTGGACAGGGGCAATTCATGAAGCTGGGCATCGTGCTGCCCGTCTACAACCGCGAGAGCTACATCGGCTCGGCGCTGCGCTCGGTTTTGCGACAGAGCGACGCCGCGCAGCTCGACATCATCGTCATCGACGACGGCTCGGTCGACGGTACCGTGGCGGCTGTGCGGTCATTCATCGCCGACGGCGCGCCGATCCGCCTGTTCTCACAAGCCAATTCAGGCGTGACAAAGGCGCGCAATGCCGGCCTGCGCCGGCTCTCTGACGACACCGAGTTCGTCTCCTTCATCGATTCCGACGACATCTCACCCGCCGGGCGCTTTGCCGCCGACCTTGCCTATTTCAAGACCGATCCCGCGCTCGAACTCACCTATTCCTACATGCGCATGGTCGACCAGATCGACGACGAGACGCTCGAGCCGGTTGCAGGATGCGACGACCGCATCTTTCGCGGCGTGCATCTGTCGGCCGGCATCTATCGGCGCAGCCTGATCGCGCGGATCGGCGATTTCGACGAGGAGCTGGCGCAGGCAGAGGACACCGACTTCCTGTTTCGCATCTTCGAGCAGAGGGCGCGATTTGTCTTTCCCGACACGATCGCGCTCTACTACCGCCGCCATGAACACAATCTGACCCGGAACGTCGCCGAGTCGCGGCGGGAGTTCCTCAAGGCGATGCAGAAATCGATGCGCCGCCGCAAGGCCGACCCGACGCTCGGCGACCTCAGAGGTTTCATCCAGGTGGCGCATCCGTCGGGCGATGGGGCGCCGCTGCGGTCATGAGCTACAGCGTCGTCATTCCCGCCTGGAACGCGGCCCGCACGATCGCCGAGACGCTGCGCTCGGTTGCCGCGCAGACAGTGCCGCCTGCCGAGATCATCGTCGTCGATGACGGCTCGACCGACGAGACCGAGGCGGTGACGCGGCAATCGGGCGTTCCGGTCCGATATGTCAGGCAGGACAACTCCGGACCGGGCAGTGCCACGACGCGCGGCTTCGCGCTGGCCAGGGCGCCCTTCATTGCAACTGTCGACGCCGACGATCTGTGGCTTGGCGACAAGATCGAGCGTCAGTTTCGCAGGCTGGAAGAGGCGCCGCAGCTGGCTGCCGTGTTCACGCAGTGGCGAACCTTTCGGCATGGCGAACCAGACGATGGCACCGGCAAGGTGACGCCCGGCTGGTCGCGCACGACGATGTTGGTCCGTAGCGAGGTGGCGCTTTCCGTCGGCCCGGTGATCGACCCGCCAGGCAACCGCGGTGAAATGGTCGACTGGCTTGGCCGGGCCCGCGAAGACGGCCACCAGCTCGGCATGATCGATGAGGTCCTGGCCCTGCGCCGGATCCTGCCGGGAAGCATGTCCTACGGCCGCGATCCCGAGCGCGACCGTGGCTATCTCGAGGTCGCAAGAATGGCCATGCTGCGGCGCAAGCTCAAGAACGCCGGACAGGGCTGATGGCATCCACGTCACGCCGCATCGGCCGGCGCTTCCCCGACTATGGCTGGGCATGGCCAACCAACGGTCTCGACCAGTTGCTCAAGGCGGTGCTGTTGCCGGACCATGCGGTCGCGCAGACGCAGGCCTTGCGGTGGCTCGATGCCAACGACATCGATGCCGTCGAGTTCCGCGAGCACAGGCTGCTTGCCGCGATCGCCGACCGGTTCGGCAAGGCGCTGGCGATGCATCCCGCCTATCCGCGTCTCGCTGGCCTGCAGAAGATGCTGTGGACCAAGTCGCGGCTTGCCATGCGCGAGGCCGAGCCCGCACTGAGGGCCATCGTCGCGGCCGGCGTGCCGATCATGCTGCTCAAGGGCGCGAGCCGCATCGCGGTGGAGCCGGCGGCACAGCGCGGCCGGGTGGCGCACGACATCGACATCCTTGTGCACCCCGAGCACATGGTGGCCGCCTTCGACATGCTGCGTCATGGCGACTGGCAGGTGTCGACAGGGGTCAGTCCCCAATATCTCAAGCCGCGGTTAGCTGCGGTGCGGTCGATGAATTTCTTCAAGGGCAGCTATGGCGACATCGATCTGCACCAGGTCGCTTATGACTGGTCGCAGGCAGATGAGGCGGACGACGCTGCGGTTTGGCAGCGCGCCACGCCGGCCTCCTTCACCAGTCTCGACGTGCTGGTCCCTTCGACCGCCGACCGGGTGACGCTGGCGATCGGCCATGGCGGCCTCGACGCTCATACCCACAGCGACTGGCTGGTCGACACGGCCTCGGCGATCCGCGCCGGCGGCGTCGACTGGGCCGTGCTTTGCGACGTCGTCGCCCGCAGGCACCTTGCCGTGCCGACGGCGGTGGCGCTGAGCTATCTGAAAGCAGAGATGTCGGTGCCGGTTCCCGACGATGTGCTGGAGCAGGTGGTCGACATGGCCGATCGCGCCGGCGCCGCCCGTATCGCTGCCTTGCTGCAGGCCAAGCCGCGGACTGACTTCAAGGGTCTGACCTGGCTGTCACGCGGTGTCGCCAAGCAGTTGCGCATGCGCAAGAAACGCGCTGTCCGTGAGCGCGAGCTGCCCGGCGTCGTCTGGCACGGTCGGCGCACACAGGCGGGCGATGGTGCGGGGCAGGTCACCCCGGCACTGGCGCAGCAGGTGCCGTTGCCGCCGGCGGCAGTTGGCGGTGCGCCTGCCGAGATCGACATCGTCGTGCGGCTGGACGTGCCGCCGGTGCGCCGTCGCATCGAGATGGAGCTGAATGGCGGCGAATGCCATTTCGCGCGGCTGCGCTATCGCAAGCTGGGCAAATCAGGCGGCCGGCTGACCTTGCGGTTTCGCGGTACCATCCGGCCGGACCAGGCGGATGGCGCGTTGGTGCTGTCGGCGCGGCCGTCGCGACAGTTCCGCGCGTGGGAGCATGAGCAGACGGTCGCCACCTATGGTGCGGTGCCGTTCCAGATCGTCTCGGTGACCGTTTCGCCGGCTCGCTGAGCCGGAGAACAGTTTGCGCTGCCCGCAGTTCCGCGCAACCTGGTCTCAGCATCGTCGCGGCTCAGGCAAATGCCGCCCTGTATAGTCCCGGATGGCAACTTGACTTTACCTTGGCCGTCGATAGGTTGGCGCCGTCATGGTCTTCCGCCGCGAGGTGGAAGCTAAGAGGGAATCCGGTGCGAAACCGGAGCTGTCCCGCAACTGTAAGCGGTGAGCCTATTGCCCCTGTGTCACTGGCGTTCGTGCCGGGAAGACGGGCGACAAGGCTAGGACCCGCGAGCCAGGAGACCTGCCTGACAGAGTGAGATTCCGTGGTCGGGGTGTGCCACAGGAATGCCGGTTCCCGTCCGGAAGCCCGTTTGCGGCTTTCGCCAGGTCTGCATTTCCGCATCCCCGCCAGGGCAGTCAGAGGTTGGCGCGGCGATGTCGGGAAGAACGGTTTCCCCAGAATATCGAAAGTTTGGGCAGACGCATTCGTCGCCTGCTGCCGTGGCATCGCGCCTCTACCTATTGTCCCGGACGCCTTCCGGGCATGGCAACGCCAGGCGTTGCGCACCCCTTTCAAGCAAGGAGAGATCATGAACATCAGACATTGGATCCTTTGGCTCGGGCTCGCCGCGGCATCCGCCATTGGCCTTGCGCCGGCGGCCGCGGATAGCTTCACGGACGATGCCGGCCGAACGGTCGAGCTGGAACTGCCGATCAAGCGGGCGGTGATCTTCAACCGCTACGCGGTCGAGTTCGCCCGCGCCATTGGCGCCATCGACAAGGTCGTTGGCGTCGATGCCAGCACGATGCGGGATCCGACCTACTGGCCGCAGTTCAAGGAAGCCGACATTGTCGGCCAAGGCCAGACGCAGCCCAATTACGAGGCGATCGTTGCGCTCAAGCCGGACCTGGTCATCATCCCTCGCAACGGCGTCTATGAGGAGGCAGCCAAGCAGCTCGAAGCCTTCGACATTCCGGTGCTGGTCGTCACCGCCTGGGACACGCTGCAGCATGTCGAAAACGTCACATTGTTCGGCAAGCTGTTCGACGAGAAGGAAAAGGCCGATGCGCTGAACGCCTACTACACCACGTACATGGACCTGCTGGCCGAGCGTCTGAAGGGCGTCGAGCGTAAGAAGGTTTATCTTGAAGAGGTCCGTGATCTCGTGACCGTCACGCCCGGCTCAGGCTGGCACGACATGATCGAGGCCGGCGGCGGCACCAATGTCTTCGGCGACATCGACATCAAGAAGGAGCCGTCGTCGCGCGGCAACGAAAACAGCTTCACCGTCGATCCCGAGGAGATCATCGCGCGCAAGCCCGACCTGGTGATCAAGCTGCAGCCCGGCTCCTACCAGACCATCCCGGAGGCAAAATTCGCCGAGAGCTGGAGGGCGATCGTCGCGCGCGAGGAAATATCAGGCACGCCGGCAGGGCAGGCGGGCGATGTCCGCCTGATCAACTACTACCTCGCCGGCGGCTCGTCCAAGGTCACCGGCGCGCTGCAGGTCGCCAAGTGGCTCTATCCCGACCTCTTCACCGACGTCGATCCCGAGGCTGCGATGAAGGAATGGATCGAGATCTACCAGGGGCTGCCGTTCCAGGGCGGCATGACCTACCAGGGCACAGCCTCCAACTGATCGACCAGCACGCCGCCGCCCGTCAGGCGGCGGCGTACCCTCTCAATCCGGAGCCTTAGACCATGGACATCGCAAGCAGTGCCGGTTTGGCGCGTGGCCAATCCGACGGCATTTCCAGCCTCTACCGCCGAGCCGGCTATCGCAAGGCGGCTGTCATCTTGTGGTCGCTGCTTGTGCTGCTGCTCGTCGCCGGCGGCGTTGCCATCGTCGGCATCGCCGAGACGGGGCTGGTGACGCTGCTCATGGTCATCCTGCAAAAGGTCTCGTTCGGCCATTTCGTCGCCGAGGTCGATCCGCAGCAGGCGCGGGTGCTCGTTTATCTGCGCCTGCCGCGCGTCGTCATGGCCATGGTAGCCGGTGGGTCACTGGCATTCGCCGGTGTTTTGATGCAGGCGATCACCCGCAATCCGCTGGTTAGCCCCTACACGATCGGCGTGTCCTCGGCGGCGGCCTTCGGTGCCTCGATCGCCATCATGTTCGGCATAGGCTTCAGCGCCGCCGGGCTCTATTTCGTGCCGCTGACGGCATTTCTGTTCGCGCTCGGCTGCGCCGTGCTGGTGTTCTCCATGGCTTGGCTGCGCGGCATGGGGGCACAGACGATGGTGTTGACCGGCATTGCCCTGATGTACCTGTTCAGCGCCATGACCGCAGCCGTGCAGTTCGTCGCCACCCAGGAGCAACTGGCCCGGGTCGTGCACTGGACGTTCGGCAGCCTGAACGGCATCGGCTGGGATGCGGTTGCCGTCTCTGGTGCGGCACTGCTGGTCGCCCTGCCGCTGGCGCAGTCGCGGGCCTGGCAATTCAACGCGTTGACGAGCGCCGGCGACGACGTTTCGCGTTCGCTCGGCATCAATGTCGCGCTTCTGCGCGGCATCGCCGTCGTGCTGTCGGTGGTGGTCTCGGCGGTGGTCATCAGCTTCACCGGCGTGATCGGCTTTGTCGGGTTGATCGGGCCGCATGTCGCCCGGCTGCTGATCGGCAGCGACCATCGCCATCTCATCCCGTTTTCGGCGATCTGCGGCGCCATGCTGCTGCTTCTGGCCGACACTGTCGGGCGCATGGCGTTCAGCCCGACAGTCATTCCGGTCGGCATCGTCGTCGCCTTCGTCGGCGTGCCGCTGTTCCTGCACCTGATCCTGTCCAGGCGCTCGGAGTATTTTTCATGAGCGACTATCTTTCCGTCGACAAGGTCAGCTTCGGTTATGGCAGCCGCCCCGTGCTGCGCGAGGTCTCGGTCGGGCTGACGAAGGGCGACATACTCGGCCTCATCGGCCCCAATGGTGCCGGCAAGTCGACCCTGGTGCGGACCGTGCTCGGCCTTGCCACGCCGTCGTCGGGGCGGATCCTGCTCGACGGCCACGACATCCGCGCAATGTCGCCCAAAGTCCGCGCCCGCCGGATCGCCTATGTGCCGCAATCCTCGCCGCTCAGCTTTCCAGCGACGGTGTTCGAGACCTGCCTGCTCGGTCGCACACCGCATATGGGGGCGAGCCCGAGCCGTGGTGATCTCGCCGTCGTCGAGGACATGCTCAGGCGGCTGCGCCTCGAGGATTTCGCCTTCCGTCCGATGTCGGAGCTCAGCGGCGGCGAACGCCAGCGTGTGATGCTTGCGCGTGCCCTGGCGCAGGAGACCGAGGTGCTGGTGCTCGACGAGCCGACGAGCGCGCTCGACATCGGCAACCAGCTATTCACCCTGCGCGTGGTGGCCGAGATCGCGCGCGAACGAGGTGTGACGGCACTGGTCGCCATCCATGACCTGTCGCTCGCCGCCCGCTTTTCCGACAGCCTGCTCCTGCTCGACAAGGGCGCCGTTGTCGGCCATGGCAACTGGCGGAGCACGTTGACCGAACAGACGGTGCGCGACGTCTATGGCGTCAATGTCGAGATCGGGCTGCTGCGCGACATTCCCGTTTTTGCCCCGCACGAGCTGACCTGATGCGGCTCGACATTACAGGCTTTGCGCGAGGGGGAAGGGCCGAGAGCCACGCTTCGATGTTGCGGCTCTGCGAAGACGTCGAGCGCAGGGGCTTCGACGGCATCTGGTTCAACGAGTTTCATTTCCAGAACCCGCCGCAGGCTTATCCGTCGACCTTGATCCTCGCCTCCGCCATCCTTGCCCGGACGCAGCGGCTGCGGGTCGGCACCTCCATCGTGGTGACGCCGCTCTACCATCCATTCCTCTTGGCTGAGGAGGTGGCACAGTTGCACTGGCAGAGCGGCGGCCGCATCGACCTGGGCATCGGCCGTGGCACACATCCGGCGACGCTTGCCGCGCTGGGCATCGCCGCCGAGAGCACCAGGGCTCGTTTCGAGGACTCCTACCGGATCATGCGCGATGCCTGGACATCAGGCGCAAGGATCGAAGAGGGCGCGTGCTGGCCGGCTTCGGAGGTTTCGGTTGGACCGCTTCTTCCAGGCGAGACGGTGCCGGTCTATGTCGCCGGCACTTCGCGCGACACGCTTGGCTTCGCCGCCCGCGAGGGATTGCCGTTGCTGCTCAGTCTCGATCCGCCTGAAGTCGGGCAGCTTGCCACCTACCAGGCAATCCTCGAGGAGGAGGGCCATGCCTGCCGTCTGCGGGCGTCGCAACTGTCTCGCTATGTCTGCATCGCTCCGACGAAGGTGCAGGCGATGGGCAAGCTCGACGAGCTCGTGCCGCGGCTGTTCGAACGTCGGGTTGCGTCGGCAAAGGCCGCAGGGCGGTCTACTGACCAGATCGTGATGCCTGACCGGCAGACGGCCATGGCGCGGCAGGTGATTGCAGGCTCGCCGGACGATTGTGTGGCGCAGCTCAAGGCGCTGGCGGCAGTTACGGGTATCGATGCCATGCGCCTGGTCTTCAACGGCAACGGCATCGTCGACATGGCGGCGGCGCTCGCCGACATGGAGTTTTTCGGACGCGAGGTGCTGCCAGCCTTGCGGCCCGCCTGAGCGCGTCTCAGGCGGCCTTGTCGGCCGCATCGGCACGGTCTGCCTTGCGCGCGACCACCCAGCCCAGCAGGGCCGCGCCGAAAAGCACGACCGCCGCGAGGTAGAAGGCGAGGCCGGGATAGGGCAGCGGCGTGCCGTCGCGCACCGTCCAGGCATAGACCGCGCCGAAGAACAGCGGCGAGGCGACGCCGGCGATGCTCGCCACGCTCATGTTGGCGCCTTGCAACTGGCCCTGCTCGAATTCGGAAACGCGCTGGGTCATCAGCGACTGCGTCGTCGGCATGGCGAGGCCCCAGAGCGCGTTCGGAATGATCGCCAGCGAGAACCAGAATCCCGTAGGCGCAAGGCCCATGCAGGCGATGCCGAAGGCGCCGGCAAACAGGCCGAACACCATCGTAGCGCGATCGCCGAAGCGCTTGACGGTCGGGCCGACGATCAGACCCTGGACGATCATGTCGAGCACCCCGACCATTGCCAGCAGCGTGCCGACCTCCCAGGCATGCCAGTTGTAGCGATAGGCGGCATAGAGCACGAACACCGCCGAAAAGACGTGATGGGCGAAATGCAGCAGGAAGGTCACTGCGGCGAGCCCGGTGAGCTCAGGGTGCGAACGCAGCAGCATCATCGCGCCGAACGGATTGGCGCGGCGCCAGGAAAACGACATGCGCTTCTCGCGCGGCAGAGATTCCGGCAGCACGAAGGCACCATAGAGGAACGCGAGCCCACTCATTGCCGCCGCCACCCAGAACGGAGCGCGTGGCGAGATCTCGCCGAGGAAGCCGCCCATCAGCGGACCGGCGACGAAACCGGCGCTGAAGGCAGCACCGATCAGGCCGTAGGCGCGGGCGCGGCCCTCGGGTGGGGTAATGTCGGCCATATAGGCGAAGACGGTTGTGAAGCTCGACGAGGTGATGCCGGCGACGATGCGGCCAAGCGCCAGCCACCACAGGTTCGGCGCCAGCGCCATCAGCACGTAATCGGCGGCAAGGCCCGCCGTCGACAAAAGGATGACGGGACGGCGACCATAGCGGTCGGACAGCGAGCCGATGATCGGCGAGCAGACGAACTGCATGAAAGCCCACAGCGCGATGAAGACACCGTTGATCCAGCCAGCATCGGCGTTGGACCCGGCGAACTCCTCGATCAGCGAAGGCAGCACCGGAATGATGATGCCCATGGCGACGATGTCGAGAACGGCGGTGACGAAGATGAAGGCGATTGCCGCCTGGCGCCGCGACGCTGTGATGGACATGATGGTGGCCTCGATGGACGTGCCTTATAAAACAACCTGACGCGCGATCCAGCCGTGGCGGCGTATATTGTCCAAACCTACTGACATTGGGGCAAGAGCACCGAAGCGCTGAACCAAGTCTTCACGCCTTGAAAAAGCCGACCTACAAATGCGGTCGGATTCGAGACACGGGCGCGCCGCGCGCCGTTCTACAAGACTGCCGACACTACTGCGCCGCGCGTCGAATTGGGTGCGCAAAGGACGCTGTAGCATTGTGAAACCGTGCATGATCCCCATGCACCAAGGAGCCTGCCATGCTGCGCAAGACGGATTTCTTCATCGACGGAAAGTGGGTCGCGCCGACGGTCGCCAAAGAGCTCGACGTCATCAACCCGGCCGACGAGCAGCCCTTCGCGGTGATCTCGCTGGGATCCGCCGCCGACGTCGACAAGGCGGTTGCCGCAGCGCAGCGCGCCTTCCCGGCGTGGAGCGCCACCAGCCGCGAACAACGTATCGCGCTCTTGGAAAAGCTGCTCGCCGCCTACAACAGGCGAGTGCGAGACATGGCCCAGGCGATTTCCTGGGAGATGGGCGCGCCGATCAAGCTGGCGCTGGAACAGCAGGCAGCCAGCGGCTCGGGCCACATCAAGAGCTTCATCGAGGTGCTGAAAAGCTTCGAATTCGAGGAGCCGCTCAACGACAAGAACCCGCAGGAGCGCATCGTGCGCGAGCCGATCGGTGTCTGCGGGCTGATCACGCCGTGGAACTGGCCGATGAACCAGGTGGCGTTGAAGGTCGTGCCGGCGCTGGCAGCCGGCTGCACGGTGGTGCTGAAGCCGTCTGAGATCGCGCCGATGTCGTCGATCGTGTTTGCCGAGATGATGGAGGAAGCAGGCTTCCCGGCCGGCGTCTTCAACATGGTCAATGGCGACGGGCCGACAGTCGGCGAGGCGATGTCGCGCCATCCCGGCATCGACATGATGTCCTTCACCGGTTCGACCCGCGCGGGCGTGGCCGTGACCAAGGCTTCCGCCGAGACGGTCAAGCGCGTGGCGCTGGAACTGGGCGGCAAGTCGCCCAACATCGTCTTCGACGACGCTGACCTCACCGACGCGGTGACGCGTGGGCTGGCGCATTGCTTCGAGAATACCGGCCAGTCCTGCAACGCCCCGACACGTATGCTGGTGCAGCGCCCGGTCTATGCCAAGGCGGTCGACATCGCGGCGAAATATGCCGCTACCGTCAAGGTCGGCAACCCGGCCGAGGATGGCGACCACATCGGCCCGCTGTCGTCCGACGTACAGTTCGAAAAGGTACAGGGCATGATCGATGCCGGTATCAAGGAGGGCGCGCGTGTCGTTGCCGGCGGCCTCGGTCGGCCCGAAGGTTTCAACCGCGGCTATTATGTACGCCCGACGGTGTTTGCCGACGCCAACAACGACATGCGCATCGCCCGCGAGGAGATTTTCGGCCCTGTCGTGGCGATGATCCCGTTCGAAACGGAAGAGGAAGCCATCGCCATCGCCAACGATACGCCCTACGGCCTGTCGGCCTATGTCCAGACCGGCGACAAGGCGCGCGCCCAGCGCGTGGCGCGCAAGCTCCGTGCCGGCATGGTGCAGATCAACGGCACCGACCGCCCCTATGGCAGCCCCTTCGGCGGCTACAAGCAGTCCGGCCTCGGCCGCGAGGGCGGCAAATGGGGCATCGAGGATTTCCTCGAGGTCAAGGCGATCAGCGGGTTCGAGGAAGGTCTGGGCTGATCTCTTTTCGTCTCAAGAGGTTCCCCCTCTCCGTCACGGCTTCGCCGTGCCACCTCTCCCCCACGTTGTGGGGGCGAGGAACCCAAGTTTCTGCGAGGTCGCACTCTACCTGTTCAGACCAGTCAATTTCGCTAGGGCCTGCGTGATTGGCGTTTCCTCTCCCTCACGGAGTGGGGAAAAGGTGGCTCGGGCGAAGCCCGACACGGAGAGGGGCTTCAAGCGAAACCGCCTCTCTTAACCCCCGTTCCGCCTCAAATATTCCATGGCAATCTTACGCATCCTTGTGCCATCGATGCTGTCGGCGTGGCCGCCATGGGCGATGCTTACCGGCAGATCGATGAGGCGCCGCATGGTGGCACAATAGGCGGTGCGGTCGGAATCCGGCATGTCGTCGACCAGAAGCCCACAATGGATGGCGTCGCCCGAGAACAGCGTGCCGTCATGGCAGTCGAACAGGCCGATCGAACCGGGCGAATGGCCGGGCAGATGCAGCACGGTAAAGCTGCGATCGCCAAGCTCGATGACATCGCCCTCTTCAAGCAGGCGGTCAAGCGGCGCAGGCACAATGGCATAGTCGGCGGAGCTCCAGCCGGGCCAGGGCAGTTCCGAAACCGCGCCGGGAAAATTGCGGAACATATTGGCATAGGTGGCCTCGTCGGGCATCGTCGCGAAGAATTCCGCTTCGACGCGGGGGCCGGCACGCCAGGCAAATTCGTGCAGCGAACCGACATGGTCGAGATGCACGTGGGTTGCTACGGCGAGCAGCGGCTTGCCCGGCGTGATGTCGATTTCGGGTGCGAGCGCACAGATGCCCATGCCGGTGTCGACAAGCATGTCGAGGTCGCGGCCGCGCACCAGCCACATATTGGCGCGACAATAGTCAGTGACGAAGGGCTCGCTCAGCATCGTCGTCGTCGCGTCGACGATGGTTCTCGAAAACCAGCCGGGACGGGGCTTCACACGAAGGGCCTGCCGATCTTGAAGCGGCCGGGCACCAACCGCCTGAGATAGTCCATGCCCTTTTCGGACAGATGGTTGACGTCTGGCAACATGTAGTCGTCGGGCATGTGCCGGGTCTTGCCGGCGACATTGGCCAGCGGCACCAGCTTCAACACGGTCTTGCCGCCCTCATATTTCAGCGCCACCGAGCCGCCGCCCTTGTCGGCCGCATCGACGGCGAAGACGCCGGCGTCGAAGGCCTCCTGCGCGTCGACGGCATTGACCGCGCCGATGTAGCCGCGCGGCATGTAACCGAGCGCGTCGACACGGGCGCGCTTGCCCGGCAGGCCTTCGGCGAGCGCGTTCTCGAAGGCGCGGCTCAGGTCGCTGCCCGAAAGCTTGATGTTGCCATGGGCGTCGCGCTCAAGCTTGTCGGCAGGCACGATGCTCTCGACCAACGCCTTGCCGTCGGCGGTGCTGACGCCTTCGGAAACCGCAACGACGCAACGACGATGGCGGGCCAGCGTCTCCTTCACCTCGTCGATGAAGCGCGGCACGGAGAAGGCACGCTCCGGAACGTAGATCAGGTGCGGCCCATCGGTGTCTTCGTCGCGCCATGCGGCGGCGGCGGCGGTCAGGAAGCCGGCATGACGGCCCATGACGATGCCGACATAGATGCCGGGCAAGGCGCGGAAATCGAGATCGACCGAGAGGAAGGCGCCGGCGACGAATTCCGCCGCCGAAATGAAGCCCGGAGTGTGGTCGTTTTCCTTGAGGTCGTTGTCGATGGTCTTGGGCGCGTGCACGAAGGCGATACTGCCCTGGGCCGCATCCGTCAGGATCTGCTGGGTGCCGGCGGTGTCGTTGCCGCCAATATAGATGAAAGCGCGCGCATCGGCCTTCTTCAGGCCTTCGAGCACGAGATCGCAATAGGCGGCATCAGGCTTGTCGCGCGTGCTGCCGAGGGCCGCGCCCGGGGTCGCCGCGATGCGCAGCAACTGCTCCTCAGGGATGTCGGTCAAGTCGACATAGTCACCGTCGCGGATACCGCGCACGCCGTGCCGCGAGCCGAGGACCCGCGCCTTGGGATGGCGGCGGCGGATTTCGAGCACGGCACCCGCCATGGTCTGGTTGATGACGGCGGTCGGTCCGCCGCCTTGCGCAATCACGAATGTCGAGGGCATGGTCGTCCTCCCCAAGGGTGCCGGAAATCGCCGTCGGAATGGCGCTGTTTTCCGGCACATTCGCCCTTCTGGCGAAGCGACGCAATGGGAGATTCAACCGGTTCGTAAGGTTTCGGAGATGAGCGGGCCGGAGCTTCCGCTCCGGCCGTCTGCTTTAGCCGACGACGATCGGCGTCTTGCCGTTGACGCGGCTGTAGAGGTCAATGACGTCCTGGTTGATCATGCGCACACACCCCGACGACATCGCTTGGCCGATGGTCCACCATTCGGGCGAGCCATGGACGCGGTAGCCGGTGTCCTGGCCGTTCTGGAAGATGTAGAGGGCACGCGCCCCGAGTGGATTGTCGAGGCCGCCTGGCTGGCCACCGGCCCATTTCACCAGCTCCGGCTTGCGCGCGATCATCTCGCGCGGCGGCGTCCAGGTCGGCCACTTCTTGCCATACTGGATGTTGGCGCGTCCGCTCCACAGGAAGCCGTCGCGACCTATGCCGACGCCGTAGCGGATGGCTTCGCCGCCGGGCTGGACAAGATAGAGGAAACGTTCCTGCAGCTTGACGACGATGGTGCCGGGGGCTTCGCCGGTCGGATCGACGACGATCTGGCGGCGGAATTTCGGATCGACCTTGGCAAAGGGGATTTCCGGCAGCTGGAATCCTTCGTCGGTGAAGGACGCATACATCACATTCGGGCTGGTGACCTGCTTGTCGACGCTGATCTGCGGGCGGACCGAACCGGTGACGGTGTTGTCCAGGCCCATCGCCGGCAACTCGAAGTCCATGGCACGGCTGCAGCCGGCGACCAAGCCAGCGGCACCGAGGCCGAACAGCACGTTGCGACGCGAGGCAAGTTTCGAAAATTCGGTCTTCGGAGCAGGCGACTTCGACACGGCACAATTCCACTCTATACGCGGGGCGGCCAGGCACCGGAGTGAAACTCCGGCTGTGGATCGCGTGTATTTTCACCATTCATGGTTGAAAAAGCATGAACGCCGCCTGCCGCGCGTTAAGGGCTTTACATCGGCGCGGAGCCGGAGCTTGATCCCGCATCCAATGAGGGAGAGTTGCCATGTCGTTTGAAAGCTGGGCCGCCTTTGCCGCCGCGTCCGCGGTGCTTCTCGTCATCCCGGGGCCCACGATCCTGCTCGTCGTATCCTACGCGCTCGGCCAGGGCTGGCGCACGGCACTGCCGATGGCCGTCGGCGTGGCGCTGGGCGATTTCACCGCCATGACGCTGTCAATGCTGGGCATCGGCGCGCTGCTTGCCGCGTCCGCCACAGTCTTCACCATCGTCAAGTGGATCGGTGCCGCCTATCTGATCTATCTCGGCATCAAGCTGTTCCGCGCCGGTGGCACGCTGGACGCCAAACCGCGCACGGATGCCGCGTCTGCCGCCAAGATGATGGCGCATGCCTGGATCGTGACCGCGCTGAACCCCAAGAGCATCACCTTTTTCGTGGCCTTCCTGCCGCAGTTCCTCGACCGCAGCGGCGATTTCTGGACGCAGATGGTGATCTTCGAGCTGACCTTCCTGACGCTCGCCTTCGCCAACGCCTTCGGCTACGCGCTGGTGGCTGCACGGGCGCGAAGTGTCGTGTCCAATCCTCGCGCGATCCGCATTTTCAACCGTACCGGTGGCACGCTTCTGGTCGGCGCCGGCATTGCCGCTGCGGCCACCCGCTCCGGGCACTGAGGAAGCTGTGATGGTGAAGGACGGGCTCGGGCTTGCGCTGAGCGGCGCCGATGCGGCGGCGGCTGCGCACTACGAGCGCGGGGTGAGCGAACTCCAGCGCTTTGTCGGCGATCCGGTCGGATCGGCCGACAAAGCGATCGCGACCGCGCCCGACTTTACCATGGCGCATGTACTCAAGGGCTGGCTCTATGGCCTCTCCACTGAACTTGAGGCGATGGCGGTGGCGCGGGATTGCCACGCTGCGGCTGCAGGGCTCGCGGCGACGGCGAGGGAAAAGGCCCATGTCGCGGCTCTCGGACGCCTCGCTAGCGGGCATTGGCATGAGGCCGGGCGTATCCTCAGCGAGCTGACGGCGGAGCATCCCACCGATGCATTGGCGTTGCAGGCCGGGCACCAGATCGATTTCTTCACCGGAAACGCCCCGATGCTGCGCGATCGTATCGCCAGGGCGCTATCGTCATGGGGCATGGGCATGCCCGGTTATCACGCCATACTCGGCATGCAGGCCTTCGGTTTCGAGGAGATGGGCGACTATGCCAGGGCCGAGGCGTTGGGGCGCGAGGCGGTCGAGCTCGAGCCGCGCGACGGCTGGGCCCAGCATGCGGTGGCGCATGTGATGGAGATGCAGAGCCGCCAGCGCGATGGCATCGCCTGGATGCGCGGCAACACCGACGCGTGGACGAAGGAGAGCTTTCTCCAGGTCCACAACTGGTGGCACTTGGCGCTGTTTCACTACGATCTCGGCGAGACCGACGAGGTGCTGGCGCTTTATGACGGACCGATCTACGGCGCGCAATCGAAGCTGGCGCTCAACATGGTCGATGCCTCGGCGATCCTGTGGCGGCTCAATCTCGGCGGTGTCGATGTCGGCGAGCGCTGGGCGAGCCTTGCCGCCAACTGGGCACCGAAGGCCGCGGCCGGCAACTATGCCTTCAACGATGCACACGCGATGATGGCCTTTGTCGGCGCCGGGCTGGAAGCGCCGGCTAAGGCGATGCTCTATGCCCAGCGCGAGGCGATTGCCCGCGACGATGACAACGCCGCATTCGCCCGGGATGTCGGCCATCCCGTCACATTGGCGATCAAGGCCTTCGGGGAAGGGCGTTATGGCGAGACGGTGCGGCTGCTCGAGCCTGTCCGGACTATCGCCCACCGTTTCGGTGGCAGCCATGCCCAGCGCGACGTGATCGAACTGACGCTGATCGAGGCGGCCCTGCGCGACGGCAACGATGCGCTTGCCGTGAAGCTTGCCTCCGCCCGTAACAACGCGCGGCCGGCCAGTCCGCTCTCGAGCCTGTTCGTCCAGCGCGCCGCGCTGCTCGCGCATGGCTGATCTGGGCTGACAGCGCTTTCCGAGGCGTTTGATTTTATTTTTTGCGAGTTCCGAAATAAATGTCGACCCGACCCCGGAATGTTTGCTAATAAGCAGCGTCCGTCGGAGGAACGGGACGATGGCCTGGCCGTTTCTGCCTGTTGGCGATGAAGGCCGGCCAATGACGTGAGAGGATGGACGCTTGCCGTCCGCGTCGCTCATTCGGGAGGAATGGCATGTATCTGGGGCTCGATCTCGGCACGTCAGGCGTGAAGGCACTGCTGATGGACGCCGACCAAAAGATCATTGGTTCCGGCCATGGTTCGCTCGACGTCTCCAGGCCGCATCACGGCTGGTCCGAGCAGGACCCTGCCGAATGGATCCGCGCCGCAGAAGAGGCGGTCGCCGAGCTCAGGTCCGCGCATCCAACAGAACTTGCCGCCGTGCGTGGCATCGGCCTCTCCGGCCAGATGCATGGCGCAACGCTGCTCGACGCCGCGGGAAAGGTGCTGCGCCCCTGCATCCTCTGGAACGACACGCGCAGCTTTGCCGAGGCGGCCAGCCTCGACGCCGATCCGCGCTTCCGCAAGATCACCGGCAACATCGTATTCCCTGGCTTCACCGCCCCCAAGCTCGCCTGGGTGCAGGCCAACGAGCCCGACATCTTCGCCAAGGTGGCAAAGGTGCTCCTGCCCAAGGACTACCTCAGGCTCTGGCTGTCAGGCGAATACATCTCCGAAATGTCCGACGCGGCCGGCACTTCCTGGCTCGACGTCGCGGTGAGGCGCTGGTCGCCGGAGCTGCTCGCCGCCACTGGCCTTAGCACCGACCATATGCCGTCGCTGGTCGAGGGTACCGACCAGGCAGGCACGCTGCGCGGCGAACTGGCTTCGAAATGGGGCATGGGGCAGGGCGTGGTGATATCAGGCGGTGCGGGCGACAATGCCGCCTCCGCCTGCGGGATGGGCACCGTCAAGCCGGGTGCTGCCTTCGTGTCGCTCGGTACGTCGGGTGTGCTGTTTGCGGCCAATGGCGCTTACCTGCCCAACCCGGAAAGTGCCGTTCACACCTTCTGCCATGCGTTGCCGCAGGCTTGGCACCAGATGGGCGTCATCCTGTCGGCGACGGATTCGCTCAACTGGCTGAGCACCATATCGGGCAAGGACGCGGCCGAGTTGACACGCGAACTCGGCGACGAATTGCGCGCTCCCTCAGGTGTCACCTTCCTCCCCTATCTCTCGGGCGAACGGACCCCACACAATGACGCGGTGATCCGCGGCTCGTTTACCGGCCTGGCCCATGAGATCGACCGCGCGGGCCTGACCCAGGCCGTGCTCGAAGGCGTTGCCTTCGCTTTCCGCGACAGTCTTGAAGCGCTGGCGTCGGCTGGAACGACGCTGACGCGGGTGACCGCCATCGGCGGCGGCTCACGCTCGCGCTACTGGCTGAAGGCGATCGCCACTGCCCTCAGCGTGCCGGTCGACATTCCCGCCGACGGCGATTTCGGGGCTGCCTTCGGCGCTGCGCGTCTCGGCCTGATCGCTGCCGAAGGTGCTGACCCGCACCAGGTTTGCACGCCGCCTGATACCGCCGAAACCATCGAACCTGTGGCAGCACTGGCAGGCGCCTATGACGAGGCCTACCAGCGCTATCGTAAGCTCTATGCGGCGATCCGGGGGACAATGTGAACGCCGAGCGTGCCAGATCAGCCCGGCACCTTGTCAAGAAAGCCGGTGATGAGGCTCAGGCGCCCGTCCTTGATGGTGGCGAAGTCAGAGCCTTCTATCACGGCTTCCGCGCCATCGGGACCAAGGCCCCAGGAAAAGCGGATGTTGTCGCCGAAGCCGTCGGCCTTGCCCTTCAGCTTGAAGCGGAAGCCGGGAAACTGGCCGTGCACGCCGGTGATGAGCGCGTCGATGCCGGCATGGCCGTCGCCCTGCATGATCGGGTCGCGATAGCTGACGCCGGTGGCGAAGGCAGCTTCGACAAGTCCCTTGCGGGCGGCGGCGTCGGTCTCGTTCCAGGCGACGAAATAGGCCTCGGCGATGGCGTTGTAGTCGGTCATTTCTGCTCTCCGTCTGACACGTCTTGGTTGACGCCACCCTTGTCGCAGCGGGCGCGAATGAAACCAATTACGCCTGAGGTAATCGAACACGGAAATTCGGCGACCGCCCCAAAACGGGCGGTCATGCGTATTCACTGAAAGGAGTTTTGCCATGAGCACCGGCTATTTCGGCGACATCAAGCCCGTCCGCTACGAAGGCCCCGACAGCACCAATCCGCTGGCCTATCGCCATTACAACGCCGACGAGGTGGTGCTGGGCAAAAGGCTGGAAGACCATCTGCGCTTCGCCGTTGCCTACTGGCATACATTCGCCTGGCCGGGCGGCGATCCGTTCGGCGGCCAGACCTTCGAGCGGCCCTGGTTTGGCGAGACGATGGAGAACGCCAGGCTGAAGGCCGATGTCGCCTTCGAGCTGTTTTCGCTGCTGGGCGTTCCCTACTATTGCTTCCACGATGCCGATGTGCGGCCGGAGGGTGCCAACTTCACCGAGAGTGCAAAGCGCCTCGACGAGATCGCCGACTATTTCGAAGCCAAGATGGCCAAGACAGGCGTCAAGCTTTTGTGGGGCACTGCGAACCTGTTCTCCAACCGCCGCTTCATGGCGGGTGCCGCGACCAACCCCGATCCCGATGTCTTTGCTTATGCGGCGGCGACGGTGAAGCATTGCATGGATGTCACCAAGCGGCTCAAGGGCGAGAACTACGTGTTGTGGGGCGGTCGCGAGGGCTACGAGACTCTGCTCAACACCGACATGGGCCGTGAGCTCGACCAGCTCGGGCGCTTCCTCAATCTGGTCGTCGACTACAAGCACAGAAGCGGCTTCACCGGCACCATCCTGATCGAACCCAAGCCGCAGGAGCCGACCAAGCACCAGTACGATTACGACGTCGCCACCGTCTATGGCTTCCTCAGGAAGTACGGGCTGGAGAACGAGGTGAAGGTCAATATCGAGCAGGGGCACGCGATCCTGGCCGGCCACTCCTTCGAGCACGAACTGGCGACCGCCAATGCGCTCGGCATCTTCGGCTCCATCGACATGAACCGCAACGACTACCAGTCGGGCTGGGACACCGACCAGTTCCCCAACAACGTGCCTGAAATGGCGCTTGCCTATTACCACGTGCTTGCCGGTGGCGGCTTCAAGTCAGGCGGCACCAATTTCGACGCCAAGCTGCGCCGCCAGTCGCTCGACGCCGAAGACCTGCTGGTCGCCCATATCGGCGGCATGGACGCTTGCGCGCGCGGCCTCAAGGCCGCGGCGAAGATGATCGAGGACAAGGCGCTGTCGGGTCCGCTCGAGGCGCGTTACGCCGGCTGGAATTCGGCTGAAGCCAAGGCGATGCTGGCTGGCGAACGCAGCCTCGAGCAGATCGCCGCGCGCGTCGTCGCCGCCGGCATTGAGCCGCAGCCGAAGTCGGGCCGGCAGGAATATCTGGAGAACGTCGTCAACCGCTACGTCTGACGGCTTCGCACGACGATGAACGACGGCGCCGGCCCCGAGGGCTGGCGCCATTTCTTGTCCGCACTGTCCGATGCCCAAACGCAGTCCTGCTGCTAGATGGACGCCTGGAAAGCAGGAGAGAGAGCATGGACATGCGCAACATCTTGGTGCGGCCGGCGAATACAGAGGACTTCGCCGCGGTAAAGCAGGTGTTGGCCGACACGTTCGAGAGCACCTGGCGGCCGGAGATCACCGAAGCGGCTGCCGAACGCTACCTCTCGTCCGATGTCGGCGGCCGTTATGTCGATGAAAACGGCCCCGCCTTCTGGGTCGCGGAAGTCGACGGCCAGGTCGCCGGCATGGTCCACTGGAGCGGCGACTTCATCGAAGCATTGCACGTCTCCGGCAGATTCCAGCGCCTCGGCCTCGGCAGGCTGCTGCTGGCGCGGGCCGAACAGGAGATCGGCAAGGCCGGTTTGCCGAAAGTACGGCTCGAAACCGATACGTTCAACCAGCAGAGCCAGGCCTTCTACCGCGCGCTCGGCTATGTCGAGACGGCAAATTATCCCGACGAGGAATGGGACAGCGGGCTGACCACTGTGCTGTTCGAAAAGTCGCTCGGTCGCGGACGGTGACAGGACAGGAATCGCATGGGTTGAGCCCCGGTGCGCAGGTGCACGCCTGCCCCTGAATTGCCTCTTTCTCGCCCTCAAGATGCCAGTCGAATCAGCGACTTACCGCGCCATGAGACGGGAACAAGAGACTTTCATCACACATGGCCACGAACCGGCGATCGACGCCCTGCTAAACAGGTCGGAGACCGGTTCGATCGTCGACCGGCTGATGGCATTACCGCCGTTGCTGGAGCCTGAGCTTTCCGACGAATGGACCCGGGCGGTTGCGTCACGCCTCGAGGCCATATTGGCCCAGAGCATGCGTTCGCGCATCGACGGCGTCGTCAACCAGGCGGCCTGATCCCAACAGCGTGGTTTGACGAAGCCAGGGCGGTCGGCCATCCTCCTTGCATGATACGCGCGGTGCTGCTCGATCTCTCGGGCGTCGTTTATGACGGCGACACGCCGATACCGGGCGCGGTCGCTGCCATCGGGCGGCTCCGCGCCGAGGGCTTGCCGATCCGCTTCGTCAGCAACACGACGCGTTCATCGCACGGGGCGATCATTGCACAACTTGCCAACCTTGGCGTCTCCGTCAGCAGTGACGAGCTGTTCACGCCGGCGCGTGCTGCGGTCGATTGGCTCGCCCGCGAAGGCTGCGCGCCCCATCTCCTGGTGCATCCCGACCTCGTGCCCGAATTCGCCGGCAACATGTTCGGCGACAGGAAGGCGGTGGTGGTTGGCGATGCCGCCGAGGCCTTCACCTATGCAGCGATGAACGCCGCCTTCCGCCAGCTGATCGATGGTGCTGAGTTTCTCGCGCTTGCCGTCAACCGCACCTTCAAGGATGCCGATGGCGGGCTCAGCCTCGATGCGGGCGCCTTCGTCGCGGCGCTCGAATTTGCGGCCGGCAAGCAGGCGACGGTGCTGGGCAAGCCTGCGCGGGACTTCTTCCATGCCGCGTTGGCCGGGTTGGACTGCCTGCCGGGACAGGCGGTGATGGTCGGCGACGATGCCGAAAGCGATGTTGCGGGTGCCTTGAGGGCGGGTGTCGGCTCGGCGCTTCTGGTGCGCACCGGCAAATATCGCGCCGGCGACGAAAGCCGCCACGCGCCGCACCCGAGCGCGGTCGTCGACGATCTCGCTGCGGCGGTCGACTGGCTCCTGGCCCATCGCGGCTAGCTCTTGCGCATCCTCACCGGCGGCGTGCCGAAGGCATGCGAGAAACTGCGCGAGAATGCGGCGGCCGATGAGAAGCCGGTGCGCTCCGCCACCTCGGCCATGCTGACGCGCGTGTCGACCACCAGTCTTCGCGCGGCATTCAATCTCAGCCTGAGATAATAGGCGCCCGGAGTTTCGCCGATCGAGGCGCGGAAGATGCTTTCGAGCGTGCGTGCGGTCACGCCAGCACGTTTTGCAATCGCGGCGATGGTCAGCGGCTGGTCGACATGTGCTTCCATCAGCCGGATCGCCTGGGCGAGGCGCGGGTCGTAGCCGTCGAGCCGGCCAAGCGAGACCAGCGGCTGCGCGTCGGTGGCGGCACGCGACTGGTCGTAGATGAAGACGCTGGCGACATCGAGCGCGGTGGCCATGCCGAGCCGCGAGCGCACCAGATGCAGCATCAGGTCGAAGGTCGGAGCCGCACCGCCCGAGGTGAAGACAGGGCCGTCGATGATGTAGCGGTCGGGGCGGACCTCGACGTCGGGGAAGGCGGCGGCGAAATCCTCCATGTCTTCCCAATGGGTGGTGGCGGCACGGCCTTCCAAAAGCCCGGCACGCGCGACCAGCCAGGTGCCGGCCTCGATGCCTCCGGCCGCTCGCGCCTGGCGGGCACAGCGCCTGATGCCGCCGAGCAGCTTCGAGGTGGTGTAGCCCTGGGTGCCGAAGCCGGCGATGACCATCAGCACGTCGCAGGGCTCGTCTGGGTCGAAGGCGCCGGATACCGCTACCGGCAGGCCGCAGGTGGTGATCGCCGGCTCGCCCGTGGCGGATACCAGCCGAAAGTCGAAATGCGTCTCACCTGATATGCGGTTGGCCGCACGCAGCGGGTCGACGGCTGATGCCACGCACATGATCGACGCGCCGGAGAAAACCAGCATCGTCACCTTGAGCGGCGAGCGCTCCTCGCGAAAGATTGTCGGCTTTTCGCTTTTTGCCATTTGGCTTTCGTAAAACGCAAAACAAGACGACGCAAGCGGCGCAATGATCCGTCAAGTTTCGTAAGGGAGGAATGCGATGCCGCTCGAGATGAACCGTGAGGTTTTCATTACCTGTGCCGTTACCGGGTCCGGCGGCACGCAGGATCGCAGCCATCTGGTGCCGCGTTCGCCCAAGCAGATCGCCGACTCGGCTATCGAGGCAGCCAAGGCCGGTGCTGCCATCGTCCACTGCCACGTCCGCGACCCGGAGACCGGCAAGCCGCGCCGCGACATCCATCTCTACCGCGAGGTGACCGAGCGCATCCGTGAAGCCAATGTCGACGTGGTGTTGAACCTCACCGCCGGCATGGGCGGCGACATGGTGTTTGGCGGCGTCGAAAGCCCGCTGCCGCTCAAGGAAGCCGGCACCGACATGGGCGGCGCCACCAACCGCGTCGAGCATGTGCGCCAGTGTCTGCCGGAGATCTGCACGCTCGACTGCGGCACGATGAACTTCGCCGAGGCCGACTACGTCATGACCAACACGCCGGGCATGCTGCGCGCCATGGGCGGCATGATGACCGCGATGGGCGTGAAGCCCGAGATCGAGGCCTTTGACACCGGTCATCTATGGTTTGCCAAGCAGCTGGTCGAGGAGGGCGTGCTTGCGCCCGACGCGCTGGTGCAGCTGTGCATGGGCGTGCCGTGGGGTGCGCCCGACGACCTCAATACCTTCATGGCGATGGTCAACAACGTGCCGAAGAGCTGGACCTTCTCGGCCTTCTCGCTGGGCCGCAACCAGATGGCCTATGCGGCCGCAGCGGTGCTGGCCGGCGGTAATGTGCGCGTCGGCCTCGAGGACAATCTCTGGCTCGACAAGGGCGTGCTCGCCACCAATGCGCAACTGGTCGAGAAGGCGGTCGCCGTCGTCGAGACCCTGGGCGCGCGGGTCATCGGACCGGAAGAGGTGCGTAAGAAGCTCAACCTCGTCAAGCGCGCGCCGCTGGCGGCCTGATGGCCGCAAGTCCAAATCTGCCGGGAGGGGCATGTTCATGAACACAATTTCCAAAGCAGCCGCCATTGGCGGCGGGGTGATCGGCGCGGGCTGGGTGGCGCGGCTGCTGCTCAACGGCATCGACGTGTCGATCTTCGATCCCGACCCGGAGGCAACCCGCAAAGTCAGCGAGGTGATGAAGGGGGCGCGCCGCGCCTACAAGCAGATGGTGCCCGGCGGGCTGCCCAAAGAAGGCAAGCTGACCTATGCCAAGACAATTGCCGAGGCGGTGGCAGACGCCGATTTCATCCAGGAAAGCGTGCCTGAGCGACTCGATCTCAAGCACAAGGTGCTGGCCGAGATCGACATGCACGCGCCAGCCAATGCGATCATCGGCTCGTCGACCTCGGGCATCAAGCCGTCTGACATGCAGGTGGCGATGAAGAAGCACCCTGAAAGACTGGTTGTCGGCCATCCGTTCAACCCGGTCTATCTTCTGCCGATCGTCGAGATTGTCGGCGGTATCAAGACGTTCCCCGAGGCCATCGAGGTCGCCAAGGAGATCTATTCTTCGATCGGCATGAAGCCGGTTGTCATCCGCAAGGAGATCGAGGCCTTTGTCGGCGACCGCCTGCTCGAAGCGGCCTGGCGCGAGGCGCTGTGGCTGATCAAGGACGGAATCTGCTCGGTCGAGGAACTCGACGACATCATGCGCTACGGGTTCGGCCTGCGCTGGGCCCAGATGGGCATGTTCCAGGTCTATCGCATTGCCGGCGGCGAAGCGGGCATGCGCCACTTCATGGCCCAGTTCGGGCCCTGCCTGCAGTGGCCGTGGACCAAGCTGATGGATGTGCCGGAGTTCAACGACGAACTTGTCGACCTGATCGCCGGCCAGTCCGACGACCAATCAAGCAAGTGGTCGATCCGCGAGCTGGAGAAGATCCGCGACGACAATCTTGTCGCGATCATGGATGCGCTGTCGAAGCAGAACAAGGGCAAGGGCTGGGGCGCCGGCGCGCTCTACAAGGACTACACCAAACAGCTCGCCGCCCAGGCCAAGCCGAAGGTCTCGAAGGCCGCCGAAAAGGCCAAAGCGAGCAAGCCGGTTAAGAAGGCTCTGAAAAAGGCTCCGGCCAAGAAGAAGGGCTAAGCCATGCATTTCGGTCTGTCCGAGGAACAGCAACTCATCGTCGACACGACGCGTGCCTTCGTCGAGAACGAGCTCTATCCGCATGAGCAGGAGGTCGAGCGCACGGGTCATCTCCGGCGCGAGCTGATCGAGGACATCAAGGCAAAGGCGATCACGGCTGGGCTTTATGCTGCCAACATGCCGGCGGATGTCGGCGGTGCCGGGCTCGATACGCTGACCTGGCTGCTTTACGAAAAGGAGCTCGGCCGCGCCAACTATGCGTTGCACTGGACCTGCGTGGCGCGCCCGTCCAACATCCTGCTCGCCGGCACGTCGGAGCAGCGCGAGAAGTATCTTTTCCCTTGCATCCGCGGCGAGAAGTCGGACTGTCTAGCCATGACCGAGCCGGGTGCGGGTTCCGACCTGCGCGGCATGAGAGCGACTGCCGTCCAGGATGGCAGCGACTGGGTGCTCAACGGCACCAAGCATTTCATCTCCCACGCCGACATTGCCGATTTCGCCATCGTCTTCATGGCCTCGGGCGAAGAGGACAGTCCGCGTGGAAAACGCAAGAAGATCACCGCGTTCTTCGTCGACAAGGGCACGCCTGGCTTCACCGTGCGCGACGGCTATCGCAACGTCTCGCATCGCGGCTACACCAATTCGGTGCTGGAGTTCGACGACTGCCGCCTGCCGGCGAGCCAGGTCCTTGGCGAGGTGCACAAGGGTTTTGAAGTCGCCAACAGCTGGCTGGGCGCAACGCGCCTGCAGGTCGGCGCCACCTGCCTCGGCCGCGCCGAACGCGCATTGAACCATGCCGTCGAATACGCCGCCCAGCGCCAGCAGTTCGGCCAGCAGATCGGCAAGTTCCAGGGCGTGTCGTTCAAGCTGGCCGACATGGCGACCGAGCTCAAGGCTGCCGAGCTGATGGTGATGGAGGCAGGCTGGAAATACGACCAGGGCACGGTCACCGACCAGGACATGGCGATGGCCAAGCTCAAGGCTACCGAGATGCTGGCATTCGTCGCCGATGAAGCGATCCAGATCCACGGCGGCATGGGCCTTATGGACGACCTGCCGCTGGAGCGCATCTGGCGCGACGCCCGCGTCGAGCGCATCTGGGAAGGCACTTCGGAGATCCAGCGCCACATCATCTCCCGCGCGCTGCTCAGGGCGGTGGGCGGATGATCTCGGGGCTGCGCAGGCGGCAAAAAAGTTTGACCTTGCTCTTCGGGGCAAGGTGGCCCGCAGGGCCGGGTGGGGGTGGAAATGAGTAGCTCGACTTTGACCACCTCCACCCCGAAGCCAGCAGGGCGAACGCGGCTCGAGCGTTTGCTGCGACCGAAGTCGATTGCCGTTTTCGGCGGCTCGCAAGCCGCCGCCGTGGTCAAGCAGTGCCTGAAGATGGGCTTTGCCGGCGACATCTGGCCGGTGCATCCGACAAAGGGTGAGGTCGAGGGCATCAAAACCTTTCGCTCGGTGGCAGAGCTGCCGGCGGCGCCCGACGCCGCCTTCGTTGGCGTCAACCGCTTCCTGACCATCGAGGTGATCGCGCAACTCGCCGCGCGTGGCGCGGGCGGGGCGATCTGCTTTGCCTCGGGCTTCCTCGAGGCAGGCAACGACGATGCCGATGGTGAGCGGCTGCAGACCGAGCTGGTAACGGCCGCCGGTGCGATGCCCGTCATCGGACCCAATTGCTATGGCCTGATCAACTATGCCGACGGCGCACTGTTGTGGCCCGACCAGCACGGTGGCCAGAGGCTCGCGCCTGAGGGGCGCGGCGTTGCCATCATCACGCAATCGTCCAACATCGCCTGCAACCTGACCATGCAGAAGCGAGGCCTGCCGGTAGCCTTCCTGATGACGGCCGGCAACCAGGCGCAGACCGGCCTCTCCGAGATGGCGTTGGGCCTGATCGAGGACGAGCGCGTGTCGTGCCTCGGCCTGCACATCGAGGGTTTCGACACGGTCGACGGCTTCGAGCGGCTGGCTGTGCGCGCACGTGAACTGAACAAGCCGATCGTCGCCATGAAGGTTGGCCGCTCCGAGCAGGCGCGCAAGGCGACGATATCGCACACCGCGTCGCTCGCCGGCTCCGACACCGCGTCGGATGCCTTCCTCAAACGGCTGGGCATCGCCCGTGTCGATACCATCCCGTCACTGCTCGAAACGCTGAAACTGCTGCATGCCTTGGGACCACTGCCCGGCTTCACGCTGTCGTCGATGAGTTGTTCGGGTGGCGAGGCCTCCGTCATGGCCGACAGTGCCGAGGGCCGGCGGGTGCGTTTCCCGGCGCTTAAGCCTGACCACTATGCGCGGATAAAATCGACGCTCGGCGCTTTTGTGGCGGTCGCCAATCCGCTCGACTACCACACCTTCATCTGGAACGACGAACCGGCGATGACGGCCACTTTCACCGCCATGGCATCTGATAGCTTCGACCTCAACATGCTGGTGCTCGACTTCCCGCGTAACGACCGTTGCTCGGATGCCGACTGGTGGCCGACGGTGCGCGCCTTCGAGGCGGCGCTGAAAGCCAATGGCGCGTCTGGCGCGGTGGTGGCGTCGATGTCGGAGAACCTGACCGAGGAGCACGCCGCCGACCTGTTTGCGCGCGGCATCGTGCCGTTGCAGGGCATAGCGGAGGCGATGGACGCGGCAGAGGCTGCCGCGTTTGTCGGCGAGGCGTGGCGTAGGCCGGTTGCTGCGGCGGTAGGGCGTGGTGCTGATGCATCCCGCTCCGGCCAAAGGCTAGAAAGGGGCGACGCCAAGGCGATATTTGACGAAGCCGCCGCCAAGTTCCTGCTGCGCGACGCCGGCTTGGCCGTGCCGAGCGGCCGTCGCGCGGCAAGCGTTGCGGAGGCCATCGCGGCTGCGGAGTCGCTGGGCTATCCGGTTGCGCTCAAGGCGCTCGGCGTGACCCACAAGAGCGAACTCGGTGCCGTCAGGCTCAACCTGCGGACCGGCGAGGAGGTCGGCGCGGCGGCTGCAGCCCTTTTGCTGCTCGGCTCCGGCCTCTATGTCGAAAAGATGGTCTTGGGCGGTGTGGCCGAGCTGATCGTCGGTGTCACCAGCGATCCGCTGTTCGGGCCCGTCATGACCATCGGCAGCGGCGGTGTACTGGTCGAGCTGATGAAAGACAGTGCCACGCTGCTTTTGCCCGCCTCGCGCGGCGAGGTTGCAGCGGCGCTCACGGGGCTGAAGATGTCCCCGTTGCTCCAAGGCTATCGCGGCCGCGCCAGGGCGGATGTCGGTGCCGCAATCGATGCGATCATGGCCATATCAGGCTTCGTGTCCCATCATGCCGATGCAATCGAGGAACTCGATATCAATCCGCTGATCGTCTGTGGTGAAGGGCAGGGCGCCTGGATTGCGGATGCGCTGCTGGTGACGGCCTAGAGGGAGAGAAAAAATGTCCGATGTCGTGAAAACCCGTCGCGAGGGTGCGATCCTCGAAGTTACGCTCGACCGGCCCAAGGCCAATGCCATCGATCTCGCGACGTCACGGCTGCTGGGCGAGACCTTCAAGACCTTTCGCGACGATGACGGCCTGCGCGTCGCCATCGTCAGGACGGCGGGGGAAAAATTCTTCTCGGCCGGGTGGGACCTGAAGGCCGCCGCCAGTGGCGATGCGGTCGACGGCGACTACGGCGTCGGCGGCTTCGGCGGGCTGCAGGAACTGCGTGACCTCAACAAGCCGGTGATTGCCTGCGTCAACGGCATGGCGGTGGGCGGCGGCTTCGAACTGGCGCTGTCCTGCGACCTGATCTACGCCTCCGAGCATTCGAGCTTCGCACTGCCCGAGATCCGTGCGGGCACGCTTGCTGACGCCGCGACCATCAAGCTGCCCAAGCGCATTCCCTACCACGTGGCGATGGACCTTCTGCTCACCGGCCGCTGGATGGACGTCGCTGAGGCGCATCGCTGGGGCCTGGTCAACGAGGTGCTGCCGGCCGACAGGCTCGAGGATCGTGTCTGGGAGATCGCCCGCCTGCTCGCCGGCGGTCCGCCGCTGGTCTTCGCCGCCATCAAGGAGGTGGCGCGCGCGGCCGAGGGCACCTGCTTCCAGGAAACGATGAACCGCATCACCAAGCGGCAATTCCGAACGGTCGACGAACTCTACGCCTCGGAGGACAATCTCGAAGGCTTCAAGGCGTTTGCGGAGAAGCGCGATCCGGTGTGGAAGGGGAAGTAGGGAAGCCTAACGTCATGGTCGAGTTCCGTCATGCCCCCACGAGGCGCGCGCAGGAGTGCTACCGGAGCCTGCGCCAATGACCGATTACAGCAAACTCATCGATGCCGAGACCTGGGCCTTCATCGAGCGCACCAATGCCTGTTATCCGCCCGATACCATCGACTACACCATCGTCCAGCAGCGTGAGATCTACGATCGCATGTGCCGGGAATTCTTCGCCGGCTATCCCGAGGGCGTGTCGGCCGAGACGACGGCAATCACGGCGCCAGCTCACGACGTGCCTATCCGCATCTACCGCCTGGCCGGCAAGGCGCCGGAAGCGGTGGCGCTCTATTTCCATGGCGGCGGCTTCATCCTCGGTGGGCTCGACAGCCATGACGATGTCTGTGCCGAGCTGTGTGGCCGCACCGGCTACGACGTCGTGTCGGTCGACTACCGGCTGGCGCCCGAGCACCGGCATCCGGCTGCTTTCGATGACGCCATGGCCGCCTTCGAATGGGCTACGGCCAAATACAGCCAGCCAATCGTGCTCGCCGGCGACAGCGCCGGCGGCAACATTGCCGCCGCCGTCAGCCACGCGACGCGCGGCCACAAGCGTCGTCCGGTCGGGCAAGTGTTGGTCTACCCGGGCCTTGGCGGCGATCGCGTACGCGGTTCCTACGTCGTTCACGCCGAGGCGCCGATGCTGACCATGCGCGACCTCGAATTCTACAAGGACATCCGCACCGGTGGCGAGGACCGCACCGGCGACATCACCCTGTCGCCGCTGGCCGACGCCGACTTCGCCAATTTGCCGCCGACAGTCGTCGTCACGGCCGAATGCGACCCGCTGTCGTCTGATGGTGAGGCCTATGGCGAACGCATTGTTGCCGCTGGCGGCAAGGCCTTCCGGCACGAGGAGCCGGGGTTGGTGCACGGCTATCTGCGCGCTCGCCACACCGTCGGCCGCGCCCGGGCAAGTTTCACGCGCATCGTCGATGCTGTGGCGGCGCTGGGGCGCGGTGAGTGGGTATGGTGATTGGCTTCCTTCTCCCCGTTCACGGGGAGAAGGTACCGGCAGACGGATGAGGGGCGGCGCCACTTCCTCAAACGTAGAGCTGCCCTTCACCCAACCGCTGCGCGGCCACCCTCTCCCCGTGAACGGGGAGAGGGAAGGGCCTCCGCTTCAATTCCCAGCGCTTGCCATCCTGCGTCCGCCGATCGCCTTTTCCAGCCAGCCGATCTCCATCTCCGGCACCGACGACAGCAGCAGGTCGGTGTAGGCGTCGAAGGGCGGCTTCAGCACTTCGGATTTCGGCCCGTAGCGGACCACTTCGCCGCGATACATGACGGCGATGGAGTCGGCGATCGACTTCACCGTCGCCAGATCGTGGGTGATGAACAGATAGGCGACGCCTTCCTCGGCCTGTAGCCCGAGCAGCAGCTTGAGGATGCCGTTGGCGACCAGCGGGTCGAGGGCGCTCGTCACCTCGTCGCAGATGATCAGTCTCGGTTTGGCGGCAAGCGCACGGGCGATACAGACGCGTTGTTTCTGGCCGCCGGAGAGCTCGGCCGGGTAGCGATCGATGAAACCGCGCCCCATCTCGATCTTGTCGAGCAGTTCGGCGACCTTGGCATCACGCTCCTTGCCGCCCATGCCGAAATAGAACTCCAGCGGACGGCCGATGATGGTGCCCACGGTTTGGCGTGGGTTCATCGCCACGTCGGCCATCTGGTAGATCATCTGCAACTCGCGCAGGTCGTCGCGGCTGCGGTCGGCGAGACGGTTGCCGAGTGCGCGCCCGGCAAAGGTGATGCTGCCTTCCTCGGGCGGCAAAAGGCCTGTTATGGCGCGCGCCAGGGTCGACTTGCCCGAGCCGGATTCGCCGACGACGGCGAGCGTCTGGCCGGGCAGGATGTCGACCGAGACGTTCTTCAGCACCTTGATCTTGCCGCCGCCATAGGCGGCCGTCACGTTCCTGACCGACAGGAAGGGGGAAGCGCCCGGCTTCTTTTCCTCGTGCGCGATCTCGTGCACCGAGACCAGCGCCGAGGTGTATTCCTGGCGCGGCTCCTTGATGATCTGCTGCGTGCCGCCCCATTCGACCAGCTTGCCGTGGCGCAGCACCATGATCTCGTCCGAGACCTGGGCGACGACGGCAAGGTCGTGGCTGATGTAGAGGGCGGCGACACCGGTGTCGCGGATCGCCTCCTTGATGGCGGCAAGCACGTCGATCTGGGTGGTGACGTCGAGCGCCGTCGTCGGCTCGTCGAAGACGATCAGGTCAGGCTCAGAGCACAGCGCCATGGCGGTCATGACGCGCTGCAACTGGCCGCCCGAGACCTGGTGGGGGAAGCGCTTGCCGATGTTTTCCGGATCGGGAAGGCTGAGCTTCTTGAACAGCGCAACCGCGCGCCGCTCGGCCTCTGCTCGGCTCGACACGCCGTGCAGGATCGAGGCTTCGATCACCTGGTCCATCAGGCGATGCGCCGGGTTGAAGGCCGCCGCCGCCGACTGCGCGACATAACAGACCTCGCGCCCGCGCAAAGCGCGGATGCCTTGCGTGCCGCCCTTTCGGATGTCGCGGCCGTTGAGGATGATCTCGCCGCCGGTGATCTTCACGCCGCCGCGGCCATAAGCCATGGACGACAAGCCGATCGTCGACTTGCCGGCGCCGGATTCGCCGATCAGGCCGAGCACCTTGCCCTTTTCGAGCGTCAGCGACACGTCGTGCACCAGCGTGATGGTGCGTGGCGCTTCGCCAGGCGGATAGACCTTGGCCTCGATCCTGAGGTCGCGGATGTCGAGCAGTGGGCCAGAGCCGTTCGCAGGTGCCTTAGCCATTGCCGCGTCCTCCCTTGAGATCGGTGGTGCGGTTGAGCACCCAGTCGGCGACGAGATTGACCGAGATGGCAAGCGCTGCGATCGCGGCGGCCGGTATCAGAGCTGCCGGGATGCCAAAGACGATGCCGTCCTTGTTTTCCTTGACCATGCCACCCCAGTCGGCATCCGGCGGCTGCACGCCGAGGCCGAGGAAGGACAGTGCCGACAGGAACAACACGGCATAGATGAAGCGCAGACCGAGTTCGGAAATCAGCGGTGACAGCGCGTTGGGCAATATCTCGCGGAAAATGATCCAGCCCTTGCCTTCGCCGCGCAGCTTGGCTGCCTCGACGAAATCCATGACGTTGATGTCGACGGCCACCGCCCGCGACAGGCGGTAGACACGGGTGGCGTCGAGGATGCCCATGACCAGGATCAGCGTCACCAATGTCGATGGCAGCACCGACAGCACGACGAGCGCGAAGATCAGCGTCGGAATTGCCATCAACAGATCGACGAAGCGCGACATGCCCGTGTCGAACCAGCCGCCGACGACGGCCGCGGTGAAGCCGAGGATCGCGCCCAGCGAAAACGACAACGCCGTCGCCATCACGGCGATGAAGATCGTCGTGCGCGCGCCGAAGATCATGCGCGAGAGCAGGTCGCGGCCAAGATTGTCGGTGCCGAGCAGGAACTGCGACGACATCGGGGCCCAGACGTCGCCGACGATCTCGCCCAGGCCGTAAGGTGCGATCAGCGGCGCGAAGATCGCCGCAATCAGGAACAGTGCGGTCAGCACCAGCCCGATCGCGGCGCCAAGGGGAATACGTTTCAGGTCAAGCATGGTGCGCCCCTCACTTCGGATGCCTGAGGCGCGGATTGGCCACGATGGCGGCAATGTCGGCGATGATGTTGAGGCCGATATAGACGGCAGCGAAGATCAGCCCGACTGCCTGCACCACCGGCACGTCGCGCTTGGCGACATGGTCGACCAGGTATTGCCCCATGCCGGGATAGACGAAGATCACCTCGATGACGACGACGCCGACGATGAGGAAGGCGAGGTTGAGCATCACGACGTTGATGACCGGCGCAATCGCATTGGGGAAGGCGTGCTTGCGGATGATCTCGAAGGGCGACAGGCCCTTGAGCTCGGCGGTCTCGATATAAGCCGACTGCATGACGTTGAGGATAGCCGCCCGCGTCATGCGCATCATGTGGGCGAGCACCACCAGCGTGAGTGCGGTCGCCGGCAGGGCGATGGCCTTCATGCGCTCAAGGAACGGCATGCCGTCATAGACGGTGGAGATGCCGGGGAAGATCTGCCACTTCACGGCGAAGAAGTAGACGAGCAGGTAGCCGACGAAAAACTCCGGCAACGAGGTCGAGGCCAGCGCCAGGCCGGAAATGGTCTTGTCGATCCAGCCGTTGCGGTAGCGCACGGCAAGCAGGCCGAGGATGATGGCCAGCGGGATCGACACGATCGCCGCCCAGAAGGCGAGGAACAGCGTATTCCACAGCCGGCCGCCAATGGCGGTGGCAATGTCCTGCCGGCTCGAGAGGGCGGTGCCGAGGTCTCCGGTCAAGACGCCGCCGAGCCAGCGGAAATACCTGACATAGGCGGGCGCGTTGAGGCCGAGTTCCTCGCGCAGATTGGCGAGCGCCTGCGGTGTGGCCGACTGGCCGAGAATGGATTGGGCGACGTCGCCGGGCAGGATCTGGGTGCCGGCGAAGATCAGGACCGAAACGGCCAGAAGCAAGAGAAGGCCCAGCGCAATGCGCTGGGCGATCAGTTTCAGGATCGGATTGGACATGCGCTCAATGCCCTATCAGGCGTTGAGCCAGCACTTGGACAGTGCGTAGCCGCCCATCATCTCCTGGTTGCCGTCATCGACCCAGCCGCCGACTTTGGCGCTGGTGGCGTCGATGAAGTCGTTGAACATCGGCGTGATGACGCCGCCTTCGTCGCGCACGATCTGGCCCATGTCGGCATAGATCTTCTTGCGCTTCTCCGGATCGAGTTCCGAACGCGCGGCAAACAGCATCTTGTCGAAGTCCTCGCGCTGGAAGCGCGTGTCGTTCCACTCGGCCTTCGAATAATAGGCGGTCGAGTACATCTGATCCTGCGTCGGGCGTCCGCCCCAGTAGGAGGCCGAGAAGGGCTGCTTGTTCCAGACTTCCGACCAGTAGCCGTCGCCGGGCTCGCGCTTGACCTCGAGCGTGATGCCGGCCTTGGCGGCGCTCTGCTGGTAGAGTTGGGCGGCGTCGACAGCACCTGGGAAGGCGACGTCGGAGGTGCGCAGCAGCACCGAGCCGGAATGGCCCGACTTCTTGTAGTGGAAGGCGGCCTTGTCGGGATCGAACTTGCGCTGCTCCATTTCGGTGAACAGCGGATAGGCCTTGTTGATCGGCGTGTCGTTGCCGACCGAGCCGTAGCCCATCAGGATCTTCTGCAGCATCTCCTCGCGGTCGAGCGCGTATTTCAGCGCCAGCCGGAGGTCGTTGTTGTCGAAGGGCGCGGTGTTGCAATGAGCGATGAAGACGTAGTGGCCACGGCCGGCGACATTGCGGATGACAACGCCCGGTACGCGCTTGATCAGCTCGACGATCTTCGGCTCGACGCGGTTGATGATGTCGACCTGGCCACCCTGCAATGCAGAGGTGCGAGCCGTGGCATCGTTGATGACGATGATCTCGATCTGGTCGGCAAAGCCGCGGTCGTCGCGCCAGTAGTTGGCGAACTTCTCGCCGCCGAGGCGCACGCCGGCCTCGTTGACGGTGATCTTGTAGGGGCCGGTGCCGATGCCGGCGTCGGGCTTGTCCTTGCCGCCATTGGGCTGGATCATCAAATGGTAGTCGTCGAGCAGGAAGGGCAGGTCGGCGTTGGCGTCCTTCAGTTCGAAGATGACGTTCTGGCCGTCGGCCTTGACCGAGGCGATACCGCCCATCAGGCCGAGCGCGCCGGACTTCGCCTTCTCGTCGGAGTGGCGTTCGATGGTGGCCACGACGTCAGCCGGCGTCATCTCCTGGCCGTTGTGGAACTGCACGCCCTTGCGGATCTTGAAGGTCCAGGTCTTGGCGTCGTCGGACGCGCCCCATTCCTCGGCCAGCGCCGGCTTGGGCTCGCCCTCGGGCGAGATCTGCACCAGCTGCTCGCCCCACTGGCGGCCGAAGAAATAAGGCACCTGGCTCGACCAGGATGCCGGGTCGAGGCTGTCGGTGGCCGCACCACCCTGCATGCCGGCGCGCAGGATGCCGCCTTTCACAGGACCTTCGGCCTTGGCGGCGCTGGCCAGCAACGAGTTGGCGAAGGTTGCCGTGACGCCCAAGGCCGCGGCGCGGCCCAGGAAATCGCGACGGTTCAATTTGCCCGCAGCGACTCGGCGGCTCAGATATTCCAGTTCATTTGACATTGGAAAGGCTCCTCACTCTGGCGGTCGTTATTGCTCGACTTCTGGTGGCAATATTGACCGTAACGTAAGGGCATCGGCAAGGCCGAATGCGACATCGAGTGGCGCATTCGCCATGTCGCATTCGGAACAGTCGTTCTGAACGTCAGATGTGGTCGCGAGCGACGATCTCGCTGAAATTGCGCTCGAAAACCAGAATCTCGCCTTCATAGGCCTCGATGCGGCCGGTGAGATGGAAATTCTCACCGTCCGAACGCATGGTGGTGAAGGTTTCGGTCCTGACCGACCAATTGTCGCGTTTCAGCGTCTGGGTCCAATGGGTCTCGCCATGGGCCGCGAGAGGGTCGGCAGGATCGATGCTCCAGGACTCGCGGGCGACCTCACCGACCGCCAGTCCATGGTCGAGATCGCGGGTCTCGCCGAAGTCGTCGACGATGCGAAGAGTGACCTTGCCGTCCGCGCGTTCGACCTTGCGGAGGTGGCTGTCCTCGCGCAGTGTTTCGATCTGCCAGGGGGTGGCGCCCTCCGGTTCCTGGAACGTCCATTCGTCGCCTTTGCCCGAGGCCCGCACCGGCAGCTCGATCGCGCCACCGTGGATCGTCAGCGTCACCTCTTCCGGCGATGGCCAGACCAGCGGCCAGTAGGTCGAGGATATGGAGACGCGCAGCCGGTTACCTGCAGCGACGCGGTAGGCGATGTCGTCGAGCTTGAATGCGATCTCCATCGTCTCGCCTGACACCACGTCCTCGGGGAACTCATGGCTGTTGCGCTGGCAGAGGTTGAGCACGCCATAGGTGACACGCGTCGAGGCACCGTCGGGCTGGACGTCGCACAGGCGCACCGCCACCATCGCACGCCGGCGGTCGGCGGCTAGCTTCAGCCGGATGACCGGGCTGCCGACGATGTCGAGCGGTGCCTCGAGTGCGGCACCGTCGAAGCAGGCCGACTTGGCGTCGTCGGCGCGCTGGTCTCCCGGCAGTTCCGGCCCGAGCCAGATGGCGCAGTATTCGCCACCATCCATGCCGCAATCCTGCGGCGAGTTGATCGACACCGGCGCCTCCAGCTCGACGCCCTCGGCCAACATGCCGTTGGTGCCGAGCGCCAGGGTCCTGGTCGCGATCTCTGGCGAAGGCCATTGCCGCTCGGCGATCCAGCGGCCCTGGCGCTCCAGATACCACTCGCGCGGTGGCTCGGACTCCATGAGGTAGAGCCGCATCGCCGGATCGTCTTCGACGCCGGTCTCCCTGCCCTTCAACCAGTGGTCCCACCAGCGCAAAGCCTCTTGCAGGAAGCCGATGGCCGGCTTCGGCACGGCGAAATGCGGATATTTGTGCACCCATGGCCCGGCGATGCCCTTGACCGGCGCCTTGAGGTTGCTGACCAGGCGCGAGACGGTGTTCTTGTAGGAGTCGCCCCAGCCGCCGATGGCGAGCACGGCGGCCTTGATGGCCGAGTAGTCCTCGTTGACCGAGCCGCGCTTCCAGTAGGCGTCGCGACGTTGGTGGTTCAGCCAGTGTGCGGGCAGGAAGGGCTCATGCTCCAGCCGGTCTAGCCACATATCGCGCCACTTTTCACCGACCAGCGCCGGATCCGGCGGCCTGGAGGAGTAGGACAGCATGGTTGCGCCCCAGCCCATGTTCTCGTTCAACAGCAGGCCGCCCTTGTAGTGGATGTCGTCGGCGTAGCGATCGTCGGTCGAGCACAGCGTGATGATCGCCTTCAGCGCCTTGGGCTGGAGGGCCGCCACCTGCAGGCCGTTGAAGCCGCCCCAGGAGATGCCCATCATCCCGACCTTGCCGTTGCACCAGGGCTGGCTTGCTGCCCAGGCGATGACGTCGCAGGCGTCCTGCCACTCCTGGTCGGAGTATTCGTCGTCCATCAAGCCTTCGGAATCGCCGTTGCCGCGCATGTCGACGCGGATCGAGGCATAGCCGTGGCCGGCGAAATAGGGATGGGTCAGGCAATCACGCGTCGTCGTGCCGTCGCGCTTGCGGTAGGGCAGGTGCTCGAGGATGGCGGGCACCGGGTCCTGGTCGGCATCGGCCGGCATCCACACCCGCGCCGACAGCCTGACACCGTCGGGCATGACGATGCCCATGTCGGGAAACTCGACGATGTCGCGCGGAAATTCGGTGATGGTCTTCATGCTTGGCTCCCTGCGACTTCGCTACGGCGCCGCGCGTTCTGCGACGCGCAAAGGAACGCTGTAGCGCTTAAGTCTGTGCATGATCCTTGGCCGAAAATCGACCTCGATTTTCGGGGTCATGCACTCGGCAGGGTGCCAAACGCAAGGGGTGTTGCATGAGCCAGAGAGCGGATGTCTCTGGCCTGTCCGCGTCAGTTCAGCGGGATGTCGTTGTCGGCCTTGCTCTCCTGGTAGGTCTCCGACATCTCGTCGTAGCGCTTGGAGATTGTTGCGACGCGCTCCTCCAGCCGCTTGCGGTCGGCCTCGGGTAGCTCGCGCACCAGCTTGCGCAGCGAAAAGCTCTTCCAGTAGGCGTTTTCGGCGTTGTAGCCGCCTGGTTCCAGGGTGAAGACCTCTTTCAGGATCTTGAGGTCATGCGGGATGGCGAAGCTGTCGCGCGAATCCTCGTGGCTGAAGAGATAGTAGAAATTGTCGAAGCCTGCCCAGGTGATGGCCGACAGGCACAGCGAGCAGGGTTCGTGGGTCGACAGGAAGATCAGATCCTTGGTCTCGGGGCGGGTTGCCTTGGGCATCTCGTAGAAGCGCTTCAGGCAATGCATCTCGCCATGCCAGAGGGGATTCTCGAGTTCGTTGTTGGTCTCGGCGAGGATGAGCGAGCGATCGTCCTTGGCAAGCAGTGCCGCGCCGAACAGCTTGTTGCCCTTCGTCACGCCTTCGGCGGTCTTGGGCACGATGTCGTATTCGATGACGTCGAAGAGGCGTTCGATGAGGGAGAGTTCGGCCATGTGTCAGAAGCCTTCCGGAAGGGTGATTTCGTAAGGGTGTGAGAAATGGAACTCTTCGAGATTGGGGCCCGTGCCGCCGCGGTCGACGACGACGAAGTCCTGGCTTTCACCGATCGGCGTCAGCACGCCGTGCCAGAGATTGCTGGGATAGTTGACGCCCTGGCCGGGTGCGGTGATGAAGGCGTGCGGCTCACCCGGGCCGTCGCCGACGTCGTGGCAGACGACGACGAGGTAGGGGCGCGGGGTGAGCGGGATGAACGCCTGGCTGCCGAACGGGTGGCGCTCGACCATGGAAAGCTTCAAGGGAAATGCGTAGGGCGTTCCCTTGAAGATGTTGATGATGACGTGGCCGTCCGGACCGGCGGCCTCGGCGCGGGCGAGCGCATGGTAGCGCTCGCATTTGCCTGAATTGATCGGGTAGTGTGTGTCGCAGTTGGTGTCGATCACCTCGCCGAACTCGGCGAAGTTCTCCCGCGTCAGCGGCTTGGCGACGATCCGCTTCATCTCACCCGACATGGCTTTGGTCCTTAGCGGCGGCGCGTGGCGTTAAAGGCGCCGAGCTGCATGTGGCGGTTGACGTCCTTGTAGAGCAGGTAGCGGAACTTGCCAGGGCCACCGGCATAACAGGCTTGCGGACAGAAGGCGCGCAGCCACATGAAGTCGCCGGCCTCGACCTCGACCCAGTCGTTGTTCAGCCGGTAGACCGCCTTGCCCTCGAGCACGTAGAGGCCGTGCTCCATGACATGGGTTTCGGGGAAGGGAATGATGCCGCCCGGCTCGAAGGTGACCACAGTGACATGCATGTCGTGGCGCAGGTCGTTGGGGTCGACGAAGCGTGTGGTCGCCCAGGCGCCGTTGGTGTCGGGCATCGGGTTGGGCGCGATGTCGTTTTCGTTGAGGAACAGTGGATCGGGCGTGTCGAGGCCGTCGACATACTCATAGGCTTTGCGGATCCAGTGGAACCGCGTGGTTTCCGAACCGGTGTTACGCATCGTCCACTCGCTCGCCGGCGGCAAATAGGCATAGCCGCCCGGCGTCAGCACATGGCTCTTGCCCGCAATCGTGACCGTCACTTCGCCTTCGACGACGAAGAACACGCCCTCGGCGCCCGCGTCCGGCTCCGGCCTATCGCTGCCGCCACCAGGCTGCACTTCCATGATGTATTGCGAGAAGGTCTCGGCGAAGCCCGACAGCGGGCGGGCGATCACCCACGCGCGCGCCTTGTCCCAGTGCGGCAGGAAGCTGGTGACGATGTCCGAAAACTCGCGCTTCGGGATCACTGCATAGGCTTCGGTGAAGACGGCGCGATCGGTGATCAGATCCGTCTGGGGAGGCAGGCCGCCTTTCGGCGCGTAGTAGGAGCGTTTTGTCATGGTTTCTGACGGGGGTCTCAGCGGGGAAGGAGGTCGTGAAGTCGATACCAGGCGATACGTTCCACCTGCTTGCAGGCAGTCAGGAATTCCTGGTCGCGGTTGTTGGCGATGCGGGTCTCGAATGCCTCGAGGATGCTTGCCTTGTCATTGTCGCGCACGGCGATGATGAAGGGGAAGCCGAACTTCTCGACATAGGTGGTGTTGAGCGCGGTGAAGCGGGCGCGCTCGGCGTCGGTCAGCGCGTCGAGACCGGCGGAGGCCTGCTCCTTCGTCGACTCCTCGGTCAGGCGCTTGGCCTGGGCCAACTTGCCGGCAAGGTCGGGGTGGGCGGTCAAAACACCGAGCCGCTCCGACTCGCTCGCCGAGCGGAAGGCGCGGGAGAGTGCGTTGTGCAGGCCGCCTGCGCTGTCGTGCGCCGGACCGAGCTCGAATTCGAAAGCGCGTTCGGCGATCCAGGGCGAATGCTCGAAGATCGAGCCGAAGCGCTGGACGAACTCGTCGCGGCCCATGCGCGAGGGGCGCAGCGCCTGCGGCTGGTGGGGGTGGGTGTCGCGCCAATGCTGGGCGATGTCCTGGCGGCGGGCCAGCCAGACCTTGTCATGACCCTGCACATATTCGATGAACCGGCGCAGCGCTTCGGCGCGGCCGGGACGGCCGACCAGGCGGCAGTGCAGGCCGATGCTCATCATGCGTGGCCGGCCGGCGGCACCCTCGCGATAGAGCGTGTCGAAGCTGTCCTTGAGATAGGCGTAGAACTGGTCGCCCGAATTGAAGCCTTGGGCTGTGGCAAAACGCATGTCGTTGGCGTCGAGCGTGTAAGGGATGACCAGTTGCGGTGAAATCGCGTTGCCATGGCCGTCATGGTCGAGCCAGTAGGGCAGCTCGTCGTCATAGGTGTCGGAAATCCAATCGAAGCCGCCTTCGGCAGCGGCGAGCCGCACCGAATAGACCGAGGTGCGGCCGAGATAGAGGCCCTTGGGGCGTTCGCCGACGACTTCGGTGTGCAGGCGTATGGCTTCGATCAGGTCGGCGCGCTCGTCGGCCTCGGCGTGATCGCGGTAGTCGATCCAGCGCAGACCGTGCGAGGCGATTTCCCAGTCGGCATCCTGCATCGCCGCGACATGGTCGGGCGAACGTGCAAGGGCTGTCGCCACGCCATAGACGGTGACAGGCACATTGGCTTCGGTGAACATGCGGTGGAGCCGCCAGAAGCCGGCGCGGGCACCGTATTCGTAGATCGATTCCATGTTCCAGTGGCGCTTGCCCGGCCATTGTGCCGCGCCGACCACCTCCGACAGGAACGCTTCCGAAGCGGCGTCGCCATGCAGGATGTTGTTTTCGCCGCCCTCTTCGTAGTTGACCACGAACTGCACGCAAACATTCGCGTCGCCAGGCCATTGCGGGTGGGGTGGGTTTGCGCCGTAGCCGCGCATATCTCTTACGTAACGCATGTTCCCTCAAAACCGGATTCTTGCCGGGCACTTGAGCAGAATAACGAAAGGTGCGTCAGACATTCCCTCGAAAAATTTTGAAAGTCTTTTTGTAGTGCTCTGCTCGACCGCACCTTATGCAATGGCCTTAAATGGCGCAAAATCCATGACGATGGCGTTCAGCGCCAATAGGGAGAGCGAATGACAAAGGCCGAAGGCGGACGCCTCACAACCCATGTCCTTGATACTGCGACCGGCAAGCCTGCCGAAGGCCTGGTGATTTCGCTGTTCCGGATCGACGGCGACGCACGCACGCTGCTGAAGACGGTCGCCACCAATTCCGACGGACGCTGCGATGCGCCGCTTCTGGCCGGCGACGAGTTCCGGGCCGGGGAGTACGAGTTGATCTTCGCTGCCGGCGATTATCTCCGTGGCCTGGGCACCGAGCTGGCGAAGCCGGCTTTCCTCGACATCGTGCCGATCCGCTTTGGCATGGCCGAGCCGACGCATTATCATGTGCCGCTGCTGATTTCCCCCTTCGGCTATTCCACCTATCGGGGCAGTTGAGCCATGACGATGGTCAAGACACGCAATCACATCCGCTTCATCCTCAATGGCGAGGACATCAAGCTTTCCGACGTCGCTCCAGACGCTACACTGCTCGACTATCTCCGCCTGCAGCGTTCGCTGCGCGGCACCAAGGAGGGCTGCGCCGAAGGCGACTGCGGCGCCTGCACGGTGCTGGTCGGCCGGCTCTCCGGCGGCAAGCTCACCTATGAAAGCGTCAATGCCTGCATTCGCTTCATGGGCTCGCTCGACGGCTGCCATGTCGTGACTGTCGAACATCTCGCCGGCGGCGGCGACCGGCTGCACCCCGTTCAGCAGGCGATGGTCGATTTCCACGGCTCGCAATGCGGGTTCTGCACGCCTGGCTTCGTCATGTCGCTCTATGGCCTGTGGATGAAATCGCCGGAGCCTTCCGACGCCGAGATCGAGAAGTCGCTGCAGGGCAATCTCTGCCGCTGCACCGGCTACGAGGCGATCATGCGCGCAGCACGCGCCATTTCCGACTATGGCAAGGTCGCCAAGGATCCGCTGCTGGTCGAGCGCAAGGCGATCACCGCACGGCTCGAAGCCTTCCGTGACGGCGTACGCGTCGAGGTCGGGGAAGGCAAGGACCGCTTCGTTATCCCGGCAACTGTCGACGATCTCGCCGCCGTGCTCCAAGCAGAGCCGACAGCGACCGTGGTCGCCGGCTCGACCGATGTCGGCCTCTGGGTCACCAAGCATATGCGCAAGATCGCGCCCGTCGTCTTCATCGCCAACATCGAGGGCCTGCAGGGCCTGTCACATGACAGGGGCGTCATCACGATCGGCGCCGGCGTCACCTATACCGAAGCCTTCGAGACGCTGTCGAAGCACATTCCGGCGCTTGGCCCGCTGATCGACCGCATCGGCGGCGAGCAGGTGCGCAACATGGGCACCATTGGCGGCAACATCGCCAATGGCTCGCCGATCGGCGACACGCCGCCGCCCTTGATCGCGTTGGGCGCGACGCTCACGCTGCGCAAGGGCAAGACACGGCGGACGATTTCGCTGCAGGACTTCTTCATCGCCTATGGCAAGCAGGACCGCGCGCCGGGCGAGTTCGTCGAGGCCGTGCATGTGCCGGTGCCGTCGAAGGGCGTCCATTTCGCCGTCCACAAGATCACCAAGCGCCGGGACGAGGACATCACCGCAACACTCGGCGCCTTCTGGCTGAGCCTTGCCAAGGATGGCACCGTCGCCGAAGCCCGCATCGCCTATGGCGGCATGGCGGCGACCCCGAAGCGCGCTAGCGCGGTCGAAGCGGCCCTGGTCGGCCAGCCCTGGACCGAAGCAACGGTGGAGGCAGCTATGGCCAAATACGCCGAGGACTTCACGCCGCTGACCGACATGCGCGCCACCGCCGAATACCGCGCGCTGGCGGCGAGGAACCTGCTGTTGCGTTTCTACATGGAGACGACAGACACCAAGGCGCCGTTGACGGTGTCGAGATACGAGGCTGCGTGACATGACCCAGCATCAACCGAACCTCAAGGCCGCCAAGATCTCCGGCGGCGTCCACACCGACCAGCGCCACGACTCCGCCCACAAGCACGTCGCCGGCGAGGCGATCTACATCGACGACATGCCGGAACCGGCAGGCACGCTTCATGTCGGCCTCGGCCTGTCCAATGTCGCCCATGGCACGCTGAAGTCGGTCGACCTCGCGGCTGTTCGCGCGGCCCCCGGTGTCGTTGACGTGCTGACCTATGCCGACGTGCCCGGCGAGAACGACGTGTCGCCGAGTGGCATGCATGACGACCCGGTCCTGGCCGAGGGCAAAGTCCAGTTCCATGGCCAGCCGATCTTCGCCGTCGTCGCCACGACCCGCGAGCAGGCCCGCCAGGCGGCGCGCCTTGCCAAGATCGAGTATGAAGAGTTGCCGGCGATCCTTGGTATCTGGGACCTCGACCCCGAGAACGACAAGCAGGTGACAACGCCGCTGACGCTCAATCGCGGCGACGCAGCAGCGGCGATAGCCGCTGCTCCGCGCCGGGTGAAGGGGCGGATGAAGCTCGGCGGCCAGGACCATTTCTATCTCGAAGGTCAGGTCTCGCTCGCCGTGCCCGGCGAGGACGACGAGGTAACTGTCTATTGCTCGACGCAGGGACCGAGCGAGACCCAGCATCTCGTTTCCCATGTGCTCGGCGTTCCGAGCCATGCAGTCCAGGTGGAAGTGCGGCGCATGGGCGGCGGCTTCGGCGGCAAGGAAACCCAGGCCAACCAGTGTGCTGCGATCGCCGCGATCGCCGCCAAGAAGCACAAGCGCGCCGTCAAGGTCCGTCTCGACCGTGACGAGGACATGACCGCCACCGGCAAACGCCACGACTTCGCCATCGACTACGAGGTCGGCTTCGACGATGAGGGCCGCATCCTCGGCGTCGACTACATGTTCGCGCTCAATGCCGGCTTCTCGGCCGATCTGTCGGGTCCGGTGGGCGACCGTGCGCTGTTTCACTGCGACAACGCCTATTTCTATCCCAACGTGCATGCCAAGTCGGCGCCGCTCTACACCAATACGGTGTCGAATACGGCGTTTCGCGGCTTCGGCGGCCCGCAGGGCATGGTCGGCGCCGAGCGCGTCATCGACGAGGTCGCCTTTGCCGTCGGCAAGGACTCGCTCGAAATCCGCAAGCTGAATTTCTACGATCCGATGGGCACGCCGGGCGAGCGCAACCTCACGCCCTACCACCAGAAGGTCGAGGACTGCATCATCCAGCGCATCGTGGCCGAGCTCGAGGACAGCGCGCAATATGCCCGCCGCCGCCGCGAGATCGCAGCCTTCAACGCCAACAGCCGCTTCGTCAAGCGCGGTCTGGCGATGACGCCGGTCAAGTTCGGCATCTCGTTTACCAAAACCGAGTCAAACCAGGCCGGTGCCCTAGTGCATGTCTATTCCGACGGCTCGGTGCACATGAACCATGGCGGTACCGAGATGGGGCAGGGCCTGCATCTCAAGGTGGCGCAGGTGGTGGCGGAAGAGTTCCAGATCGACCTCGACCGGGTGAAGATCAGCGCGACCACCACGGCCAAGGTGCCCAACACCGCACCCACGGCAGCATCGTCGGGCGCGGACCTCAACGGCATGGCGGCCCAGGATGCGGCGCGGCAGATCCGCAAGCGGCTGACCGACTTCGCCGCCGAGAAGTACCAGGTGCCGGCCGACCAGGTGGTGTTCCTGCCCAACCGCGTGCGCGTCGGCAATCAGGAGATTGCCTTCAACGACCTGGTCAAGCAGGCCTATCTCAACCGCATCCAGCTGTCGGCCGCCGGCCACTACAAGACGCCGAAGATCCATTGGGACCGCAGCAAGGGCAGGGGCCATGCCTTCTACTACTACGCCTATGGCGCGGCCTGCGCCGAGGTATCGGCCGACGTTTTGACCGGCGAATATGTTGTCGAGCGCGCCGACATCCTGCATGACACCGGTCGTTCGCTGAACCGGGCCATCGATATCGGCCAGGTCGAGGGCGGCTTCATCCAGGGCATGGGCTGGTTGACCACCGAAGAGTTGTGGTGGGATGGCAAGGGTCGGCTGCGCACGCATGCGCCGTCGACCTACAAGATCCCGCTCGCTTCCGACCGGCCCAAAGTCTTCAACGTCGCGCTGACGGACTGGTCCGAGGCTTTTGAGCCGACGATCCATCGTTCGAAGGCCGTCGGCGAGCCGCCGCTGCCGCATGGCATGGCAGTGCTGCATGCGCTGTCGGATGCGGTGGCAAGTGTCGCCGACCACAAGATCTGTCCGCGCCTCGACGCTCCGGCGACGCCCGAGCGCGTGCTGATGGCGATCGAACGCCTCCGGGCCGAGGCGGCCCAGGCCAAGTGACCGCGACCGCCAAGAGCCTCCGGGCCTTCCTTGACGCAGCGCCTTCGGTGGCACTGGTCGAGGTGGCCGAGGCCAGGGGCTCGACCCCGCGCGAAAAAGGCGCGTGGATGCTGGTGTCGCCGCAGCGCATCTTCGGCACCATCGGCGGCGGTCAGCTGGAATTCATGGCGATCGATACCGCGCGTGCCATGCTGGCCGGTTCGTCCAAGCGCAGCACGGTCATGGAGCACGTCACCGGCGATCCCGTCCCGGCGCGCTATCTCGACCATACCAGTGAAACCAAGGACAGCCTTACGCTCGACATTCCACTCGGGCCGGAGATCGGCCAGTGCTGCGGCGGCCGCGTCGAGGTTGCCGTCAGGAACGTCGACGAAGCGATGCGCGCCGATCTGCTGGCCGGCGCCGAGGCATCCGACGCGGGACGTCCGCATGTCTATGTCTTCGGCGGCGGCCATGTCGGGCAGGCATTGGCATCGGCCTTCGCGCTCCTGCCGCTCAACGTCGTCGTCGTCGAGACCCGCGCCGACGCGCTCGAAGGCATGCCCGACAATGTCGTCACGCGGCTGACGCCGATGCCGGAAGAGATGGTTCGCGAAGCCCCCTCAGGCTCGGCCTTCGTCGTTCTGACCCACGACCACGCGCTCGACTTCCTGATCGTCGCCGAGGCATTGAAGCGCGATGACACCTGTTATGTCGGCATGATCGGCTCCAAGACCAAGAAGGCGACATTCAGGAGCTGGTTTCTCAAGACCGCAGGTGGCAGCGACGAACAGTTCGCGGGGCTGATCTGTCCGATCGGCGGTGACGCGGTGAAAGACAAGCGTCCCGCCGTCATTGCGGCGCTCGCCGCAGCCGAGATCATGACCGCGCTTGTCAGGGCGAACTGACCGGCGTGGCGGCAACGAGGCTGGCGGCTATTCGCTTTCCTGGATGTGGGCTTCGAGGAACCACAGCGACTTGTCGAGCGTGCGCGAATAGGCAGTGAAGATATCGGCGGTATCGGCGTCGCCGGCCTCTCCAGTCTCGTCGATGGCCGTGCGCACGCTTTTCGCGGCGTCGGCATAGCGGTCGATCAGAGCTGCGATATGATCCTTGGTCTTGGAGATGTCGGTCGGATAGGGCTTCAGCTTGCTGGCCTCGACGACGACCTGCGAGGTGCCTAGGGCGGCACCGCCGAGCTGGGCGACGCGTTCGGCGATGGTGTCGACGTGTTCATCCAAATCCTTGCGGAAGCCGTCCAGCATCTCGTGGATGGCGATGAAGTGCGGCCCCTTGACGTTCCAGTGCGCCTGCTTGGTGATCAGCGCCAGGTCGATCGCATCGGCGAGCCGGGCGTTGAGAAGCTCGATCGAAACCTTCTTGGCGTTGGATTTGAGATCGTTGCGCGTCGGATGGGAAATCACGTGCCTCCTCCTTGATGGCTGGTCGCGCCGCCCGGCGACTGGCAGGCGGCTCACGCAGGCTACAACAGCCATATGACAGTTCGGTTCCGGGCTGGCCTAGTGGAGAATCAAGCTGATCCGGCGTTACGGGCGACGACTTCGAGATAGGCCGCCTGCAGTTCCAGGCGCACGGGAAGCCTTTTTTGCGCTGCCTCCGACAGCGGCTCGCCGAGATGGTCGGTGCGCAGCTCTTCCATGAAGCGCTCCCACATCTCAGGCCCACCCTTTTCCAGCAGTTCGGCGCGGATGCTGAGCTCTTCGCTGACCGGCAGCCATTTGCGGCCCCAGGCGGCGATCTGGGCGAAGACCGGCAGCAACTCTATCGCCATCTCGGTCAGGGAGTAGATCGCCTTCTGCTTGTGGCTGGGATCGTCGGCCTTGCTAATCAGCCCGTCGTCGAGCAGCCGACGCAGCCGGTCGGCGAGTATGTTGGAGGCGATGCCTTCCTCAGACTGCGTCAGCAACTCGCGAAAGTGCCTGCGATTGCCGAACATCATGTCACGCAGGACGATGAGGCTCCATTTGTCGCCGACCACCTCGAGGGTGAGGTTGATCGGACAGCCCGACCGATGCTGCTGGTTCATGCAAAGTGTCTCCAAAAAACCAGTTGCAATATAAAATCAGTCTGCCTATTTTACAACCAGTTAGTAAATGCAATCAGTTTGGATCTCTTTCGGCCAGCGAGGAAGACATGAACGGCATTTCAGGAATGGACCGCCGCACGATGATGAAGGGCGCAGCCCTTTCCGCGCTGCTGCTGCCCGCGCCGGCATCGGCGCAGCAGGAACAGTCAGTCGCGGCAAGCGCGACGACAACAGGATCAGGGAGCACGACGATAATGACAGGCAAGTTCGCAACCGACCGCCTCGAGCGGATGCACAAGGTCATGGCGGGCCATGTCGAAAGCGGCGACGTGCCGGGCCTCGTCTGGGCGGTCAGTCGCGGCGGCGAGACCCATGTCGAGGCAGCGGGTGCGCTTGCGCTCGGCGGTACGGCGCCGATGCGCCGCGACAGCATCTTTCGCATCGCCTCGTTGACCAAGCCGGTCACCGCGGTCGCGGCAATGATCCTGGTCGAGGAATCCAGGCTGCGCCTCGACGACCCGGTCGACAGATGGCTGCCCGAGCTTGCCCACCGCAAGGTGCTCAACGCCATCGACGGCCAGCTCACCGACACCGTTCCGGCCAGCCGGCCGATCACGCTGCGCGACCTGCTCACCCTGCGCTTCGGCGTCGGCGCGATCATGGTCTATCCCTTCGCCTATCCGGTGCAGCATGCGATGGCCGAAGCCGGCATCGCGCCAAGTGCCGACCTGTACCGCGGCTCGCCCGATGCCTTCATGAAGGCCGTCGGTTCCCTACCGCTCGCGCATCAGCCGGGTAAGGGTTGGCTCTACCACACCGGCCTCGACGTCGCCGGCGTGCTTGTTGCGCGCGCGGCTGGTCAGCCGCTGTCCGCCTTCATGCAAGAGCGCATCTTCGGCCCGCTCGGCATGAAGGACACCGGCTTCCATGTGCCGGCCGAGAAGGTCGACAGGCTTGCTACCGCCTATTCCAGGGATTTCCAGAGCGGCAAGCTCGGCGTCTATGACGAGGCCAAGGGCGGGCTGTTCGCCAGGCCGGCCATTTTCGAATCCGGTGGCGGCGGGCTTGTCTCTACGGCTGACGACTATCTCGCCTTCCAACGCATGATGCTCGGCAAGGGCAAGCTTGGCAGCCAGCGCATCCTGTCGCGCGCCTCGGTCGAGCTGATGACGTCAGACCAGCTCACCGACGAGCAGAAGGCGAGCGCTGCGATATTCTTCAACGGCAATTCCGGCTGGGGGCTCGGCATGTCGGTCGCGCTCAAGCGCGACAATCTCTTTACGACGCCGGGAAGGTTCGGCTGGGACGGCGGCTATGGCACCTCTGCCTATGCCGACCCGGCCAATGACTTTGCCGGCATCCTGCTGTCCCAGAAGCTGATGGACTCGCCCGAGGCGCCCAAGCACTATGTCGACTTCTGGACCTCGGCCTACCAGGCGATCGAGGGATGAGGTGCCGGCCTAACGTCTTCGCCCGCCTCACTTGCCAGCAAGGATATCCTTGATCAGCTTGTGGCAGCGCTCCGCCATGAAGTCGAGCAGCAGCCGGACCTTCGGGTCCTGCAGCTTCTTGTGCGGATAGACGGCGGCAAACTGCACCGGCGTCGGCGGCGTCTGCGGCAGGATGATCTTCAGCCGCTGGTCGCGGATGAAGGGCTCTACCTCGAAGCGCGGCTTGTTGATGATGCCACGCCCGGCCAGCGCCCAGCCGGTCAGCACGTCGCCGTCGTCGGAATCGAACGGGCCGTGGACCTCGAACTTGGTCGGCCCGTTGGGCGTCTCCAACGTCCAGAAATATTCGCGTGAGCCGGGATAACGCAGCATCAGGCAGTCATGCTTCTTGCCGATCAGCTCATTGGCGCTTTCCGGTTCGCCGCGCTTTTCCAGATATTTGGGTGCTGCGACCAGCACCCGCTCGCATTCCATGATGCCGCGCATCCTGAGGCTGGAATCCTCGATCACGCCGAGCCGGAAGGCAACGTCGAGACCTTCCTTGAGGATATCGACATTGTGGTCCGAAAGCCTGAGCCTGACCTCGATGTCGGGATACTTGTCGTGGAATTCGGGAATGCCCGAGGCGACAAGCCGACGGCCCAGACCGAGCGGGGCGGTGACGCGGATGGTGCCGCGCGGCTGGCCGGAAAGCGCCGAGACGGCGGCTTCGGCCTCGGTGATCGCTTCCAGCACCTGCTTGGCGCCGGAATAGAACACGTTGCCGTGCTCGGTCGGCATCAACTGGCGCGTCGTGCGGTTGAACAGGCGCACGCCGAGGTGCTTCTCCAGCTCCTTGATGCGATTGGAGGCGACCGCCGGCGATATGCGCATGTCGCGGCCCGCGGCGGAGAGATTGCCGAGTTCCACGACGCGAACGAAGACCGCGATATTGTCGAGATATGCCATGCGAGACCGATGGTTCCATAGCCGGCTTGTGCCGTGCAGCGCTACGCTAGTATTTTCCAGATTTTTTTGAAAGTCATCGCGAATCCTTTCACTTCCCCAATGCATCGGGCATCGTAAGATCGGCACGCTGCGAAAAAGGGACGGCGGATGTACGACTTGGCGTTTTTCATGGACTGGGCGAGCTTCGCCGTGCGGTGGCTGCATGTCATCACCGCCATGGCCTGGATCGGCTCGTCGTTCTACTTCATCGCGCTCGATCTCGGGCTGCGCAAGCATGACGGCCTGCCGGTCGGCGCCCATGGCGAGGAATGGCAGGTTCATGGCGGCGGCTTCTACCACATCCAGAAATACCTGGTGGCGCCGGCCCAGATGCCGGAGCACCTGACCTGGTTCAAGTGGGAATCCTACGCCACCTGGCTGTCGGGCTTCACGCTGCTCTGCCTGGTCTATTACGGCGGCGCCGAGCTGTTCCTGATCGACCGCAACGTGCTCGACGTATCGGCGCCTGTCGCCATCGCCATTTCGCTTGCCTCGATCGGCCTCGGCTGGGTGATCTACGACCAGCTCTGCAAGTCGAAACTCGGTGACCACGACACGCTTTTGATGATCGTTCTCTACGTCATCGTGGTGTTCATGAGCTGGGGCTATACACAGCTGTTCACCGGCCGCGCCGCCTTCCTGCATCTTGGCGCCTTTACGGCGACGATCATGTCGGCCAACGTCTTCATCACCATCATCCCGAACCAGAAGATCGTCGTCGCCGACCTCATCGCCGGTCGCAAGCCCGACCCGAAATACGGCAAGATCGCCAAGACGCGCTCGACGCACAACAACTACCTGACCCTGCCGGTCGTGTTCCTGATGCTGTCGAACCACTACCCGCTGGCCTTCGGTACCGAGTTCAACTGGATCATCGCCGCGCTCATCTTCATCATCGGCGTCTTGATCCGCCACTACTTCAACACGGTGCACAAGCGTGAAGGCAACCCGCACTGGACCTGGCTCGCCGCTGCCCTGTTGTTCGTCGTCATCATGTGGCTGTCGACCGTGCCCAAGGTATTGACCGGCGAGGACAAGAACGCCTCCGTCCTCACCGAGCCCTATATTGCCGCAGCCCAGTTCCCCAAGGTTCGTGACACGGTTCTCGGCCGCTGCGCCATGTGCCACGCCAACGAGCCGTCCTACGAAGGCGTCTACCATGCGCCGAAGGGCGTGGTGCTGGAGACCGACAACGCAATCGCCTTGCATGCGCGTGAGATTTACCTGCAGGCTGGCCGCAGCCATGCCATGCCGCCGGCCAACGTGACCCAGATCACACCCGAGGAGCGGGCGTTGCTGGTCGCCTGGTATGAACAGGCGCGCAAGTAGCGCCTGCGACCTACGGATTGAAAGTTCGAGGCGCGCTCGTCGCGCTCACCTTGACGCGCGGCAAAACGGGCCGCGATGTGGCCACGCCAGAAAGCCTGTAGAGTTCGATCATGACCACCACACTCCTTCGCGGCCGTACCTTGTCCTTCCTGCGCTGGCCCGATAGCGCAGACGACCATGCGTCCTATGCCTATGAGGAAGATGGTGCGGTGCTGATGCGCGACGGCAAGATCGCGGCCGTCGGCGCCTATTCGGAGATCGCGGCCCAGGCCGGTGACGCCAAGGTCGTCGACCATCGCCCGCATCTGATCCTGCCCGGCTTCATCGATGGGCATGTCCATATCCCGCAGATGCAGATCATTGCGTCCTATGGCGCCGAGCTGCTGGAATGGCTGAACAAGTACACTTTCCCCGAGGAAACGCGCTTCATCGACACCCAGCATGGCCGCCGCATCGCGCGCCTGTTCCTCGACGAGATGGTGCGCCACGGCACGACGACCGTTGCCGCCTATTGCTCGGTGCACAAGCAGTCGGCCGAGGCGTTCTTCGCCGAATCGCATGAGCGCAACATGCTCAACATCGCCGGCAAGGTGATGATGGACCGCAATGCCCCCGACGGTCTGCTCGATACGCCGCAGGCGAGCTATGACGATACCAAGGCATTGATCAAGGAATGGCACGGCAAGGGCCGCCAGCACTATGCCATTACGCCGCGCTTCGCCATCACATCGACCCCCGAGCAGATGGAGATGGCCGGCCAGCTGGCGTGCGAGCATCCCGACCTGCACATCCAGACGCATCTGTCGGAAAACCACGCCGAGATCGCCTTCACCCAGGAGCTCTATCCCTGGTCGCGCGACTATACCGACGTCTACGAACACTACGGCCTGCTCGGCAAACGCACGCTGCTCGGCCACTGCATCCATCTCGGCGAGCGTGAATCCGACGCGATCTCCGAGCATGGCTCGATCGCCGTGTTCTGCCCGACCTCCAACCTGTTCCTTGGCTCGGGCCTGTTCGACTACCAGCGCTACCGCAAGCGTGACAGGCCGCTCCGGATCGCCACCGCCACCGACGTCGGCGGCGGCACCAACTATTCGATGCTGCGCACCATGGACGAGGCCTACAAGGTCATTGCGCTCAACGGCGAGAAGCTGAACCCGCTGGCTTCCTACTGGCAACTGACGCGCGGCAATGCCGAGGCGCTGTCGATAGCAGACAAGGTCGGCACGCTCGACGTCGGCACCGACGCCGACCTCGTGGTGCTTAACGCCCGCGCCACGCCTGGCATGCGGCTCAGGATGGAGCGCTGCGGCACGCTGGCCGAGGAGCTGTTCCTGCTGCAGACGCTCGGCGACGACCGCGCCGTGGTGGAAGTTTATGTCGCAGGCAAAGCCGCCAAGACGACGATGGATCAGGCTGCCTGACCTTGCGTCATTGCCTCGCGTCTGCCATGTGAGCCGTGTCTGACGGAGGAACGGACGATGGCAGCAGCCGAGGACCTGAAAAAGATCGCCGAGCAGGAGGACCGACTGGTCTTTGAGCGCTTCGACGAGGCGGTTGCCTTCGATATCGGCTCGGCCATCCGCGCCCGCGCCGTTGCCGAAAAGCTGCCGATCGTGGTCGACATCAGGCTTTGGGACCGGACCTTGTTTTACTGCGCCCTGCCGGGCTCGACGTGTGGCAACACCGAATGGGCGCGGCGCAAGATCAATGTTGTCAAGGTTTTCCACCGCAGCAGCTACCGCATGGTGCTGACCAAGGCCCGCGAGGACCGTACCTTCCCGATCGGCGAGGCCTTGCCCATCGAAGACTATGTGCTGGCCGGCGGCGGCTTCCCGATCAAGGTCAAGGGCGTCGGTGTCATTGGTGCCATTGCCGTTTCAGGACTGCCGGAGCGCCAGGACCACGAGGTGGTGGTGGCGGCGGTCGCCGAGCATCTCGGCATTCCCAGCCGCGAACTCGCCTTGCCCCCCGTTGCGAACAGCTGAAAGAGTTTGAACGTCCCGATGGCCATGACCGACCCGAAGCAGTTGCTGACCAGCGTTTTCGAAGCCGCCGTGGCGGCCGCCGATCCCGAGCTCACCATCCGCCGCCACCTGCCGGCAAAGCCCAAGGGACGGACGATTGTCATTGGCGCCGGCAAGGGCTCGGCCCAGATGGCGGCCGCTTTCGAAAAAGCCTGGGACGGACCGCTGGAGGGCGTGGTGGTCACCCGCTACGGCTTTGCCGCCCCTTGCGAGCGCATCAGGATCGTCGAGGCCTCGCACCCGGTGCCCGACGCCAACGGCCTCGAAGCGGCGAAGCTTCTGCTCCAGACGATCTCCGGCCTGACCGAGGACGACCTCGTCGTCGCTTTGATCTCGGGCGGCGGCTCGGCGCTGCTGCCGTCGCCGGCGGGGAACCTGACCCTTGCCGATGAGATCGCCGTCAATGAGGCGCTGCTCGCTTCCGGCGCGCCGATCTCGGCGATGAACACCATTCGCAAGCACATTTCAGGCATCAAGGGCGGCCGGCTGGCTGCAGCGGCGCATCCCGCCCGCGTCGTCTCGCTTGTCGTGTCCGACATTCCCGGCGACAATCCGGCTTTGGTAGCCTCGGGTCCGACGGTGCCTGATGAGACGTCGCGCGCCGATGCGCTGCGCCTGATCGAAACCTACCGCATCGCGCTGCCCGCCAATGTCATCGCCCACATCAACTCGGCTGCCGCCGACGCGCCGCAGCCGACCGACCCGCGCTTCGCCCGCAACGAGGTGCATGTCATCGCCTCTGCCGCCGTGTCGCTCGACGCTGCCGCCGAAGCCGCGCGCAAGCAGGGCGTTGAGACCGTTATCCTCTCCGACGCCATCGAGGGCGAGGCACGCGAGGTCGGTGGCGTGCATGCGGCCATCGCCCGCGAAGTCGCGACCCGCAACCGGCCGTTCAACAAGCCGGTGCTGATCCTGTCCGGCGGCGAGACCACGGTGACCCTTAGGGCCAAGGGCAAGGGAGGCCGCAACAGCGAGTTCCTGCTTGCCTTCGCCATCGGCATCGACGGCCTCCAGGGCATCGACGCGCTGGCCGCCGATACCGACGGCATCGACGGTTCCGAGGACAATGCCGGCGCCTTTGCCGACGGCTCCACTGTTTCGCGCATGCATGCTGCCAGCGTCGACGCCAAGGCGATGCTGGCCGGCAACAATGCCTGGACGGCGTTCAACTCGGTGGGCGATCTTTTCGTCCCCGGGCCGACCGGCACCAACGTCAACGACCTCAGGGCGATCCTGATCCGGTAGCTGGCATACGCCTTTTGCCGGGTGGGACGGGTCTTGGCCTTGCGTTAGCCGGCCATCATCGCGCGCACCGTCCTGATGTCGGCGACGAAGCGGGCGCGCTCGGCTGCCGCCTCCTGCGGGTCGCGGATGCGCAGGATGTAGGACGGGTGGATCGTCAGGAAAACGGCGAGGCCGTCGTCGCGTTTGATGGTCTGCCCGCGCTGTTTGGTGATCGCCACCGGCGCCTCCAGCAGCGACTGGGCCGCGGTCGCGCCGAGCGCCACCATCAGCTTCGGCTTTAGCAGCGTCACCTCCTGCGCCAGCCACCAGCGGCAAGCCTGCACCTCGCCGGCATTGGGCTTGCTGTGGATGCGACGCTTGCCGCGCGGTTCGAACTTGAAGTGCTTGACGGCATTGGTGACGTAGACTGCCGTCCGCTCGATGCCGGCTTCGCCGAGCACCGCGTCGAAGATCTTGCCGGCCGGGCCGACGAATGGCCGGCCCTGCAGGTCCTCCTGGTCACCGGGCTGCTCGCCGACAAACACCAGTTCGGCATTGTCAGAACCCTCGCCGAACACCGTCTGCGTCGCCTCGCTCCACAGCGGACAGCGCCGGCACTGGCTTGCTTGCTGGCGCAGAGCGTCGATCGAATGCGCCTCTGTCTCCGGCGACGGCTCCAAAGCCGGCCAGTGTCTGGCTTGTATCGCCTGGTGATGCGCTGCGGGCATCGTCGGCATCCTCGCGATCATCTCCCGGGCAGCCGCGTCGGCGCCTGATATCAGCTCCGGAATGAGCGACGCCTCGGGAAGGTTCCGCCAATACTTCTTGGGCATCTCCGCCTGCATCGCCTTCACCTTGAGGCGGGCGGGATTGAAGATGTTGGCGAAATAGGTCCGCCACATCTCCTCCGACTGGTCGGCAGCGGGCGCATCATCCTTCGAAGCGCCGGGGCCTAGCGCCAGTCTTTCGCGGTCCCATTCAGCCGAGCCGTGTGGCGTCAGGATCGCCCAGTGCATGCGGGTAAAGCGACGCACGAAGAACGGTGCTGCCAATTCGAGGATGAAGTGGTCAGGCTCGAACCAGGCGACGAAGCGCTCTTCGTCACCGTCGCCGATCTTCCGGAAACGGACGAAGGCATGCATCTTGTGCTCGTCGCGCCTGACCGACTTTTCCATCGCCTCGAAGCGGCGCACGTCGGGGTCGGAGGCGATGCGGAGCAAATGAGGCTCGCTACGCTGCCGCCACAGCAGCCGATAGAGCAGTGCGAAACGTTCGCTGTCGGAATGGCAGGTGACGATGGCCGCGCGCTCGATGAAATGTCGGGAGACCCTGAGTTCGACGCCCGGGGTCGGCGCCGGCAGCTCGTCCCCTTCGCCACCGACATGCCATTCGATGTCCTCGGGCTTCACCTCGTTGGTGCTCAGCCTGCGTGCCGCATCGCGCCAGCCGTCGAAGTCGGTCGGGCCGGCGAGATGCACGGCGTAGGCGGCCAGTGGGAAGGCGGGTTGGCCGGTCATCGGAACAGCTCGAGCTGCCGCGGCTTCGGCGCAATCGCCTCGCGCAGCCGTGCAGCGTCGGTGGCGGCGCCCGGCGACCAGCCGTCGGCGACGATGAACGGGCGGACCTTGGTGATGGATTGGCAAAGACGGCCAACGTCCTCGAGCCGCAACCGCTTGAAGCGGCGGGTCTCCAGGATACGCTCCACTGCGCGCGTGCCGAGGCCCGGGATGCGCAGCAGCCTCTCCTTGTCGGCGCGGTTGACGTCGAGGGGAAAGGAGGCGCGGTTGCGCAGCGCCCAGGCGAGCTTGGGGTCGATCTCCAGGTCGAGCATGCCGTCAGGCGTGCCGTCGAGGATCTCGCCCTGTTCAAAGCCGTAGAAGCGCATCAGCCAATCTGCCTGGTAGAGCCGGTGTTCGCGCATCAGCGGCGGCTTCCTCAGGGGCAGGGCAGAAGAGGCGTCGGGGATCGGGCTGAAGGCCGAATAGTAGACGCGGCGCAACTGGTAGCTGCCATAGAGCCGGGCGCTGGTCTTGAGGATGCGGGCGTCTGAAGTGGCGTCGGCGCCGACGATCATCTGCGTCGACTGCCCGCCCGGTGCAAAACGCTCGCGAGTCTTCGTCCTCAGCGTCGGCTCCGCCTTCTCCTCGATCTTCGAACGTAGCTTTGCCATCGAGACGCGGATCGTCTCCGGCCGTTTTTCCGGCGCCAGCCTCTTCACGCCCTCATCGGTCGGCAGTTCGACATTTATCGACAGGCGATCGGCATAGAGGCCTGCCTTCTCGATCAGCTCGGCAGACGCCTCGGGGATGGTCTTGAGATGGATGTAGCCTGCGAATTTCTCGTCGAGCCTCAGCCGCCGCGCCACCTCCACCATCTCTGTCATGGTCTCGTCGGGCGAGCGAATGACGCCTGACGAGAGGAACAATCCCTCGATGTAATTGCGCTTGTAAAAATCCATGGTCAGCCGCACCACTTCGTCGACCGTGAAGCGGGCGCGGCGGACATTGGAGGACGAGCGGTTGATGCAGTAGCTGCAGTCGTAGATGCAGAAATTGGTCAGCAGGATCTTGAGCAGCGAGATGCAGCGGCCGTCGGGAGCGTAGGAGTGGCAGATGCCCATGCCCTCGGTCGAGCCGATGCCGCCAGACTTGAGCGAGTCGCGCCCGCCGGCGCCTGACGAGGCGCAGGAAGCGTCATACTTCGCGGCGTCGGAAAGGATCGCGAGTTTCTCGCGGGTTGAAAGAACTGCCATTTGTTCATGCTATGTTCTTTTTGCTGCCAAGGCCAGAGGGTTCGCTGTGATGCGGCAAATTGTGAACGACGCGTCGGGAGTGGATGGCGGATCAACCGCCATCCCGGGGATCACACCTCGTGCAGATAAAGGTGGTAGTCGAGCTCGCTCACCGTGCGCGCGACGCGGAAATATTCGCTTTCCTTGATCGCCGTAAACGTGCGGTGCAGGTCGTGGCCCAGCGCCTCACGGAGAAACTCCGACGCTTTCGCCGCCTCGATCGCCGAGCGCCAGTCCGGTGGCATCACGCTTTCAGTAACTTCGGCCTGTTCGTAGCCGTTGCCAGACGTTTCCGGGCCAGGATCGAGCTGCTCCTCCAGCCCCTTCGAGATGCCGGCGAGGATGGTCGCGGCGACGAGATAGGGGTTGGCGTCGACGCCGGAGGGACGGTGCTCGATGCGGCGGTTCCTGGCGTCGCCCGCCGGTACGCGCAGCGCCACCGAGCGGTTGTTGACGCCCCAGGTGGGGGCCACCGGTGCGTAGGACTGGGAGACGAAGCGACGCCACGAGTTGGCATGCGGCGCAAACACCAGCATCGATTCCGCCATCGTCTCGGCGAGGCCGCCGAGCGCATGCAGCAGCTTCGGCTCCCAGGTGCCTTCCGCGGCCTCGGTGAAGACGTTGTTGCCGTCGCTGTCGAGCAGAGAGACGTGAAAATGCATGCCCGAACCGGCATATTTCTCGATCGGCTTGGCCATGAAGCAGGCAGTGACGCCATGGCGGCGGGCCTGGGCACGCACCAGGCGCTTCAGCATCAACAGGTCGTCGGCGGCCTGCATCACGTCCTTGCGGTAGCGCAAGGTGAGTTCGTACTGACCCGGCGCATATTCCGAGATCACGGTCTCGGCCGGGATGCCTTGCACTTTTGCGGCGGCATAGATGTCGGAGAACAGCGGCTCCATGCCATGCAGGTGATCGACCGAATAGACCTCAGTCTTGCCGGAGGCGCGGCCATCGAGCACGGCGCGGGCCGGCTGGACCTTGCCGTCGCTGTCGCGCTCGTTGGCGAGCAGGAAGAACTCGAGCTCGAAGGCGCCGGCAGGATAGAGGCCCTTTTCAGCCAGCCTGTCGACCTGTCGCTTCAGCGCAAGCCGAGGGTCCGAAGTCATTGGCGCGCCGTCGAGATGGAACATCGACATCAGCACCTGGCCGCGGGCGGGGCTGGTGCCATGCAAAGGCTTCAGCGTGCCAGGTATCGGCCAGGCGCGGAGGTCGCCATCGCCGGAATCCCAGATCAGCCCGGTCTCGTGGACGTCCTCGCCAGTGATGTCGAGGCCGAGGATGGAGATGGGCAGGTGGCGCCCGCCTTCGTAAAGTCCCATCAGTTCGTGGCGGCGGATGATCTTGCCGCGGCCGACGCCATTGGCGTCCGTCAGCACGATATCGAAGGCTTCGATGTCGGGGTTCGCGTCGAGGAAGGCTCTCGCTTCGTCGACGGTCGAGCCGGAAGGTGATGTCATGATGTCACTCGATTGTCCTTCTGCCTTGTCTCATACCGCAAGACGGGCGGCAATGTCGTCGAAAGCTGCGATCAGCTTGTCGACCTGCCGCGCTGTCGTCACCGGCGAGACCAGCATCATGTTGTGGAACGGCGCGATCAGGACACCGCGATTGACCAGCGCCACATGCATGGCAGCCTCCAGCCGGGAGGCGTGGGCATGCTCGGCCTCGCCACCATTGCGCAGCGGACCGGGGGCGAAGATGAATTCGACGCGGGCGCCGACGCGCATCACGTGCCAAGGCAGTTTCCGTTTTCGGATCGCCTTGTCGAGCCCCGTGGCCAGCCGTTCGGCCAGCTTTTCCATGTGGGCGTAGGCCGCCTCCGTCATCACCTCTTCGAGCGTGGCGCGCATCGCCGCGAACTGCAGAGGATTGGCCGACAGCGTCGTGCCCATGCCGGAATAGCCCGGCTCCTTGGTGGCATTGTAGGCGGCGTAGCGGGCGGCGACCTCCTCGCTCATGCCCCAGACACTGGCCGGCACGCCGCCAGCGACGGGCTTGCCGAGCACGAACAGGTCGGGGTCGAGATTGTGCTTGCTTGTATAGCCGCCGGGGCCGGTCGAGATGGTGTGGGTCTCGTCGATCAGGAGCAGCGTGCCGGCTTGCCGCGTCAGCGTGCGCACGCCTTCGAGGAAGCCCGGCTCGGGCAGCACCATGCAGGAATTGGTCAGCACCGGCTCTGATATGACGCAGGCGACGTCGCCATGGCTCAGCGCCTTCTCCAGCGCCGCAAGATCGTTGAACTCTACGATGCGGGTGCGCTGGGTGAGATCGCGGAACTCGCCTGATAGTCCCGGGCGGTTGATCGGCTTGCCGCCGTCGAGCCGCACCATCGTCTCGTCGACCGAGCCGTGGTAGCAGCCGTTGAAGACGAGGATCTTGTCGCGGCCGGTGATGGCGCGGGCGACCCGCAGGGCGAAGCGGTTGGCGTCGGTGGCTGTCGTCGCGATCTGCCAATGCGGCAGGCCGAAGCGCCTTGCCAGCAGCAGGCCGAGCGTGAGCGAATCCTCCGACGGCAGCATGTAGGTCAGGCCGCGGGCCGCCTGCCGGCGAATCGCACGGGCGACGGGTGCCGGTGAATGACCGAACATCGAGCCGGTATCGCCAAGGCAGAAGTCGGCCAGCCTGATGCCGTCGATGTCGGTGATCGTGGCGCCGCTCGCCTTGTCGACCAGGATGGGGAAGGGCGTCGGCCAGTCTTTCATCCAGTGCATCGGGACGCCGTTGAAGAACCCGGCCATGCCGTTGCCCACCGCGGCCTCCGATTTTGGGCGGGCGCGGCGGAAGATGTCCGCCTCCGTCGCTGCAAGTTCGGCGATGCGCGACAAAGGCACGCCGCCTTCGGTGGCTTCAGGTCGTTCGATACGGTTCATCATGGCTCCCATTGGACAGACGGGCGCCACTCTAGCCAGCCGTTCCCACAAACGGCAACTGGCCGTTGCAAGGGTCTCTGTTGGCTCAGCGCGGCCATCTTGACCCATCGATCGCAATGGCGATCATGACACTGTGCTTTGGGGGTGATGAGCGATGCGTGCTATGATGACTGCCATGTCGATCCTGCTTGCGGCGGGCCCGGCCGGTGCCTCTGGCGGGCTCTCTTGCGGTGCCAAGGATGAGGCAGTGAAGCTGACCATCGAGAGTGGCGTCACTCGCGGCATGGGCAGCCCGGTGTTCAACTTCCGCGGCGAAATCGAGATTTCCCACAAGGCGATTTCGCAGGACCTGCGCAAGATGAGCTTCGAGCGCGACCATCTCGCGCAATACTGGCTCGACGGCGAGGAATTGCGCATGGTGGTCTACCGCGAGCGCGGATCCGACAAACCGCATGGTTATGTCGAGATCACGGTCCGGACCAAGTCAGGCGACGAGGGCGACTATATCGGTCAGTATTCGGTCACGGTGTTCGACATGACGGACGCCACCGGCGGCGACGGCAAGACCTACAATTTCACCGGCCGGGCCACCTGCCTGGTCGAATAGTCCGGCCGGATAGGCCGACGCGCTTGTCCCGCAGGCGCGCGTTTAGTCCTTGTGCATGGCGGCGATGGCGCGCCGCATCAGTGCCAGGAAGGTTTCCCGTTCCTCCTCGGAAAAGTCCGCCAGGGCAGCTGCGTTCTGGGCGCGGGCGGCAGCCGTGGCCGGGTCGCGAAGCGCCTTTGCCCTTGGCGTCAGGTGGATTGCCTGCGAGCGCCCGTCCTCCGGGTTGGCGCGCCGTTCGATCAGCCCATCACGCTCCATCCTGGTCAGGGTATTGGCCATCGTCGCTTGTTCGACGTCGAGGCGCCGCACCAGTTCGATCTGCGTCAGCCCATCTTCGTCCCACAATGCCAGCAGCGTCATGAACTGCGCCGGCGCCAGGTCGAGGGGGCGGATGCGCTCGTGCAGGCCCTTGGCGAACAGGCGTGCCATCTGGTTGGCGAGATATCCGGCGGAGCGTTCTTTCTGAAAAGCCATGCCGCGAGGAATAGCTGTTGAATAGCATGCTATGCAACTATATATAGCTTGCTATGTAAACTGGAGATTCGACGATGAAAGCGAAACTTCATGCCGCGGCCGGCGGGGTTGCCTTGCTCACTGTCAGCTGTTTCTGGATTGCCACAATTGCCGCTGAACTGACCGCCAACGCCGAGATCATCGCCACGGCAAAGGCCGTAATTCTCGCCGGCATGGTGGTGCTCATCCCGGCGATGATCATTGCCGGTGGCACGGGATTCTCGCTCGGCAAGGGCTGGAGGCGCCCTGGCGTCCAGCACAAGAAGCGGCGCATGCGCATCATCGCCGCCAATGGCCTGCTGGTGCTGCTGCCGTCGGCCTATGTACTTGCCGGCTGGGCGGCGGAAGGCCGTTTCGATACGGCCTTCATCATCGTGCAGACACTGGAGCTGGCGGCCGGAGCCCTCAACATTGCGCTTCTGTCGCTCAATATGCGCGACGGCTTGGCACTGCGGCGCAAGCCGGCGGGGGCTGTACGCGCCGGCTGAGTTTCGCGCGGAATCCGCATCATTCCAGGAAAAGCCGCTTCACGTCTCTCCCTGGAATTGTGCTAGCCGGTGATGTCGATGACGCCGCAATCGCCGGCGGCGCTGCCAAAGGCGAGACGGCGTTCTTCCTTGTCCCAGGCCATCGAGGTGATGGCGCCCTTGCCGGGGCGGCGCAGCAGCACTTCCTTGGCGTCGGCAAAACGGACCGCCAGCACCATGCCGTCTTCATAGCCGATGGCGACGATGTCTTCGCTCGGATGGCAGGCAACCGAGGTCACCATGGTGTTGCCGCGCGTGCCGAGTTCCAGCGGCGCCTTGCCCATCGGGCCGTCCTTGCCTGTGAAGGGCCAGACGATCGCCGCCGGCGCGCCGGAGCTGGCCAGCCATTTGCCCTTGGCGCTCCACGACAGGCTCTTCACCTTGGCGGGATAGCCGGTCATGCGCATGTGCTTGGCATCGACGAGTTTCCAGCCGTGCAGGGCGTTTTCCTGCATGGTGGTCACCAGGAATGCGCCGTCGGGCGAAAACGTGATGCCGGTATGCGCACCGTCCCATTGCAGTTCGGTCGGCGTGCCGTCGGCGGCGGGGAAATGCAGCGTCGCGCCATTGTAGCGGGCAACGCCGATGCGCATGCCCTTCGGCGAAAAGGCCACGCCCTCGACCGAGCGCGGGTGGGCGAACTCCTTGGTCTTGCCGTCGGCGAAGCGCACCCAGGCATTGCGGCCGCTGGCGTAAGCCACGGCTCCCTGCGGGCCTGAAGCGACCGACGTCACCCACTTCTTGCCGACGCTCGCCAGTTCAGCGGTAACGCCGGCCGAGGTCAGCGTCATCACCTTGCCGTCTTCGCCGCCCGAGATCATCAGGTCGTTTTTGGCCGTCGTCGTCGCCGACAGCAGCCCGTCATGCAGCCTGACCGACCTCTGGCCATGGTCGAGCCAGTGCACCATGCCGTCGGCAAGCGCAAAGAAGGGAATGTCGTCGAGGAAGCTTGCAGTGACGCAATGTCCGTCGAGATCAAGCGGGGCGACTGTCGGCATGGGCTGTAAAACTTCCGGTGCTGATTTGTCCTCACCCCTAAGGACAGGTTGAGCAAGCGTCAACTTCGACACTGGGTCGACGCTGGCGCTCAGCTCGCATCTGAGGCGAGGCAAGCGACCGGCTCCCGATACATCGAGGGCCGTGGGTTTTCCGATGGCTAGGCTGCCTGGCAAGCCTCGAAGCTGCGCTTCAGGCGCTCGGCGTCGAGTTCGCGGCCGATGAACACCAGCCGGCTCTCGTGCTTTTCGTCGTCCTTCCAGGCACGCTGGTGGTCGCCTTCGATGATCATGTGCACACCCTGGATGACGTAGCGGTCCGGATCGTCCTTGATGGCGATGATGCCCTTGAGGCGTAGGATGTTGGGGCCTTCCATCTGGGTGATCTTCTCGATCCAGGGGAAGAACTTCTTGGAATCCATCTCGCCGCCGCGCAGCGACACCGACTGCACCGTCACGTCGTGGATCGGCGACACCGCGCCATGCTCGTGGTGGTCGTGATCATGATGGTCATGATCGTGGTGGTGATGATGGTGGTCGTGGTCGCAGTTCGGGCCGCATTCATGATCGTGGTGGTGGTCATGATCATGGGCGTCGAGGAAATGCGGGTCGTCGGCCAGCACGCGCTTCAGGTCGAAAGCGCCGCGGTCGAGCACCTGGTCGAGCGCCACGCCGGCGCGGGTGGTGCGATGAATCCTGGCGGACGGGTTGATGGCGCGCACGGCAGCCTCGACGTCGCGCAGCTCGTCTGATGTAACCAGGTCAGTCTTGTTCAGCACGACGACGTCGGCGAAGGCGATCTGGTCTTCTGCCTCGCGGCTGTCCTTGAGGCGCAGCGGCAGGTGCTTGGCATCTACGAGCGCCACCACCGCGTCGAGCTTGGTCTTGGAGCGGACGTCGTCGTCCATGAAAAAGGTCTGGGCGACCGGCACCGGGTCGGCGAGGCCGGTGGTCTCGACGACGATGGCGTCGAAACGGCCCGGGCGGCGCATCAGGCCTTCGACGACGCGGATCAGGTCGCCGCGGACGGTGCAACAGACGCAGCCATTGTTCATCTCGTAGATTTCCTCGTCGGATTCCACGATCAGGTCGTTGTCGATGCCGATCTCGCCGAATTCGTTGACGATGACCGCATATCGCTTGCCATGGTTCTCGGAAAGGATGCGGTTGAGTAGCGTCGTCTTGCCGGAACCGAGATAGCCGGTCAGCACGGTGACGGGGATTTGGGTCTGGGTTTCGGTCATGGTCGTCCTCGGGATCGAATAGAGGCCTCATATAGGATGCCGGCCAAGCTTTTGCACGTCTCAAACGGCACGGTGGCGCCACCTGATGAACATTACGGAAGTTTCATTGGGAGCGAGGTGCGACCGCACCTAGATTGACGGTCAGGCAAGGGGCTTGCCGACCCATTCGTGGAGACACCCAGCCATGCGCAAGGCACCTTTCCCCAGCACACTCAACCGCCGCCGGGCGCTTGGCCTGATTGCGGTGACGGCGGGCGGCAGCGCGCTCGTGCCGGTGCAGCTGTTTGCGAAGCAAGCCTCGCCGCAAGCGAGCTCGCTGCTCTTGCCGGAAGCCGGCGTCTGCTCGATTACACCCGAAACCACCGAAGGCCCCTATTATTTCGACCCGGAGCTCGAGCGCAGCGAGATCACCGAAGGCCGCGAAGGCGTCGGCCTCACCGTACGCCTGCAGATCGTCGATGAAGCATGCAATCCGATCGAGGGCGCGCGTGTTGACCTCTGGCACTGCGATGCCACGGGGCACTATTCCGGCTATCCCGGCCAGGGCGACAATCGCGACGTCGATACGTCAGGCGAAAAATTCCTGCGCGGCTGGCAGCGGGCCGACACGGCCGGCATCGCGACTTTCCAGACCATCTATCCCGGCTGGTACCGCGGTCGCACCACCCACATTCACTTCAAGGCGTTTCCGGAGGAGGGCAGGGCCATGACCGGGCAGATGTTCTTTCCCGACGATCTCAGCGAGCAGATCTTCTCGACCAGGGCGCCCTACAATCAGCGTGGCGGACAACGCGACACGATGAACGCCGACGACGGCATCCTGCGCCGCGCCGGTTCCGGCGTGCAGAGCACGGTGCGCGAAGCCGCATCCGCCTACGAGGCGCTGATGATCGTTGCCGTGAGACGGGCAGGATGACGTCTATCGCCCGGAAGATTTGCCGGCGAAGCGTATCTGTCATCGAACTGTAACATGCGTCTGGCACAGAGCGCTCGTGCGGGTGGTCGGTTGCCGGCAAAACGAGCAGGCAACAATCTCCCGTGCGGTCGATTGCAAAGGGCCACGCAGCAACTATTCTCGGCCATCACGGTACGAGGCGTGGCGCAGGAGATGCGGATGTCCAAGTCCAACAAAGGCGCGGCGATGAGCCGGCTTCACCAGGTCGCCCGACTGGCGCGCACCTCGCTGGCCGCACGGCTTCTGGCGCATGGCTTTTATGCCGGCCAGGACCAGATCATGCTGTCGCTGCACGATGATGACGGCCAGACCCCCGGCCAGCTCGCTTCGCGCCTCGGCGTGCGGCCGCCGACCATCACCAAGACCATCAACCGGCTGCAGGCCCAGGGATTCCTGGAAAAGCGCGCATCGGACACCGACGCCCGCCAGGCCCACATCTTCCTCACCGAGACCGGCCGTGACGCCATCCGCGCCGTCGAAAAGTCGGTCAAGAAGACCGAAAAGCAAGCGCTCAAAGGTTTTGACAAGAAGGACGTCAAGCAGCTTTCCAAGCTCCTTCTGCGCATCGAGGCCAACCTGTCCGACCTGACCCTGATCGACGACGAGGCTGCCGCCGACGTCGAGGGCACGACCGAGGTCGAGCCCGAAGTGGAAGCCGAAGCGGCGGAGTAACCGTCACGGCAGAGACATTCCATCCCGGTATCCGGGATGGAAAATAGCCTGGTCCACGTCTTTTGCCTTGCCGGGCAACCGCGATCGGCGCAATAGCCAAGCATCCCTAGTCATTTGCCCGGCCTGCCAGCGTGTCTCCTCAAAAACCAGCAGAAACCGCAACGCCATCATCGGCGATCCTGCTGATATTTGCCTCGGGCCTGGTGTTTTCCTTCCTCGACACCAGCGCCAAGCATCTCGTCACATCAGGCATGGCGGCACCCTTCGTCACCTGGGTGCGCTTTGCCGTGCATGCGCTGATCGTGCTCGTGCTGTTCAAGGCCTGGGAGCGGCCGGAGCGGCTGGTGCCGCAGAGCCTGTGGCTGCAGATCCTGCGCGCCGTCTTCATGTTCGGCTCGACGATCTTCAATTTCCTCGCGCTGCAGACCCTGCAACTGGCCGAAACCGTGTCGATCAACTTCGCCAGCCCGATGGTCATCACCGCCCTTGCCGGGCCGCTGCTTGGCGAATGGGCCGGCTGGCGGCGATGGCTCGCGGTCTTCGTCGGCTTCATCGGCGTGCTCGTCATCACCCGGCCGGGCTTCGGCGGCTTCGACATGGGGCACATCTTTTCGCTCTGCGCCATGCTGAGCTCGTCGCTCTACACCATCATGACGCGCCTGATGGGCAGGCGCGAGACGGCCGAGAGCCTGATCCTCTATTCGGCAGTGGTTCCTGCGCTCTTCATGCTGCCGGCCGTGCCGCTCGCCGGTTCGCTGCCGGCACATCTTTATGACTGGCTGGTGTTGTTCGGGCTCGGCGTCTTCGGCGGCTTCGGCCACTGGCTGCTGATCAAGGCCTACCAGCGCGCCTCTGCCACGGCACTTGCGCCTTACCCCTATCTGCAGATGGTCTGGATGATCATCCTGGGCTGGCTGGTGTTCGACCAGTTGCCCGACCGCTGGACGCTTGCCGGTGCCGCGATCATCGTTGCCAGCGGCCTCTACATCATCCACCGCGAGCACACGCTGAGGGTCCGGAACCGCGCCGCGCCGAGTGCCGAAACCGAAGAGCTGGCAAAAAAGCTTTGATTTGCCGTTGAACAATGGCATACGGCTTTAAACGGTTTAAAAGACCGTCCGGCCACGCTTGCGGATGGAGGGCCCGCTGGCTCAGAAGATCAAGCTTTCGACGATAGCCGACGCGCTCGGCGTTTCGACCGCGACCGTGTCGCTTGCGCTGCGCGACAGCCCTCTTGTCGCCGACGTCACCCGTGATCGCATCAAGCAGCATGCCCGCGAGATCGGCTACATCTACAACCGCCGCGCCGCCAGCTTGCGCACCTCGCGCTCGGGCATCGTGGGCGTCGTCGTCCACGACATCATGAATCCGTTCTATGCTGAGATCCTGCGCTCCATCGAGAGCGAGCTCGACCGCAGCCGCCAGACCTTCATTCTCTCCAACCACTATGACGATCTGGAGAAGCAGCGCACCTTCGTCGACACGCTTTTGCAGCTCGGCGCCGATGGCGTGATCATGTCGCCGGCCATCGGCACGCCGCCCGAGGATATCATCATGGCCGAGGAGAACGGCCTGCCGGCGGTGTTGATCGCGCGCTCTGTCGAAGGTGCAGAGGTGCCCGTTTTTCGCGGCGACGACGCCTATGGCACGGCGCTTGCCACCAACCACCTGATCTCGCTCGGCCACAAGCGCATCGCCATGATCGGCGGCACCGACCAGACCTCGACCGGCCGCCACCGCTATCAGGGTTATCTCAACGCCATGGAAGCGGCGGGCCTGGAAGTGTTGCCGACCTGGCGCATCGCCGGACCGCGCACCAAGCAGGGCGGCTTCGAGGCGGCCGGACAGTTCTTGGCGCTGAAGGACAAGCCGACCGCAGCTTGCTGCTGGAACGACCTCGTCGCCATCGGCCTGATGAACGGCATCGCGCGTGCCGGCCTCGTGCCGGGCATCGACGTTTCCGTCACCGGCTACGACGATCTCGAGGAAGCGCAGATCGCGACGCCGGCGCTGACCACTGTGTGGAACGGCCAGCGCGAGGTCGGCCGTCGAGCGGCAAGCGCGCTTCTCGACAAGCTCAACGGCCAGTCGGTGCGCCCGTCGCAGGAACTGATCAAGCCCGAGCTGCATGTCAGGCAGTCGACGGGAAAGCCCAAAGAGCGCACATGACTGTGCCAGCCATCGAGGCGCCGTCAGTCCTGATTCCCGGACTGCTGCACCCCCGCGTCACCGAGCGACTCAGGTCGGCATTTTCTCTTGTCCATCTGGCATCCAGCGATCCCGCGCTGCTGACAGAGGAGATGAAGGCAAGGGTGCGTGGCATAGCCTCGGCGGGACAGGTCGATGCGGCGTTCATCGACGCTTTGCCCAATCTCGAGATCATCGCCAATTTCGGCGTCGGCTACGATGGTGTCGACGCGCGCCATGCCGGCTTGCGCGGCATCATGGTCACCAACACGCCCGATGTCCTTACCGAAGAAGTTGCCGACGCTGCGGTCGGCCTGCTCATCAACACGGTGCGCGAACTGCCGCGGGCCGAGGCATGGCTGCGCGACGGGCGCTGGGTCAGCGAGGGCGGCTATCGGCTGACGCCGGGCACGCTGCGCGGCCGCCGCATCGGCATCTTCGGCATGGGCCGCATCGGTCGTGCCATCGCCCGCCGGCTCGAAGCTTTCGGACTGCCGATCGCCTACCACAACCGCCGCCCGGTCGAGGGCCTGGCGTACGCCTACCATCCGACGCTGAAGGAACTGGCTTTGTCTGTCGACACGCTTGTGTCGGTTGCGCCTGCCACGCCGCAGACCGCAAAGATTGTCGATGCCGGCATTTTCGAGGCGCTCGGCGCCAACGGGGTTTTCGTCAATGTCGGCCGTGGCGCCACCGTCGATGAGGCAGCGCTTGTCGATGCCCTGTCGAAAGGCACGATCCTTGCCGCCGGCCTCGACGTCTTCGCTGACGAGCCCAACGTGCCGCAGGCCCTCATCGACTTGCCGAACGCTACGTTGCTGCCCCACGTGGCCTCCGCCACAGTTCATACCCGGAAAGCGATGGCCGACCTTGCGGCCGACAACATCTTTTCGTGGTTTTCACATGCGCGCCGGGCGCTGACGCCGGTACCCGAGACCGGGCATGTGACGGCAAGAATCTAGCTGAGCCAACCTGTCTGGGATCGACCTGTCCCCCGATCAGGACGCGCCGGGCGCTGAAGGACAGGCCGGCTGCCGTCTGCTGCTGGCACGACCTCGTCGCCATCGACCCGACGGCCTTGCGCGCGCCGGCCTCGTGCCGAGCATCGACGTCTCGGCCATCGGCTATGACCTTGCGGAAGCGCAGATCGTGACGCCGGCGCTGGAACGGCGTGCGCTAAGTCGGCCGTCGCGCCGCCCGTCGCAGGAACTGATCAAGTCCGAGCTGCATGTCAGGCAGTCCACAGGAAAGCCGAAGGAACACGCAATCGCGCCAAAGTCCGGACAAGGCTGCTGACGACCCATCGGGAACACTGGCGCCTCGATCCCGTGGGTGAGGACAGCCGAAGCGTCTCCAAGCTGTCATATTAGACCATCGTTACATGTTGCGCTTGCGCACCATAAGGTTGTGTACGTGTGCAGCTTCCCCCGTAGGGTGTCTTCCCTCTGCATCAAAAAGGATGTATCGCCCGCATGATATCTACTTGGGGGTGTATCTTGAGATCGATTCTTCTCGTTTCTTCAATCCTGCTTGCCGCTGCGGGCAACGCGATGGCGGCGGATGCCGCGAGCGTCGAGCCCGGGTTCGACTGGTCGGGCTTCTATGTCGGAGCCCAGGCCGGCTACGGTTGGGGCGATGTCGACAGCCACAATGTCGGCCGTGAAACCGGGGTTACAGACTGGCGGGATTCGTGGAACGCCAATGGCGGCCTGGGCGGCATCCATGTCGGCTACAATCATGCGTTCAACCAGCTGGTCGTTGGCGCAGAGGCCGATCTCGAGGTGTCCGGGGCGAAGGGGGCGGTCGAATCCGATTACGCCGGGCTGGTGGAGAACCAGATCGAGGTTCAGGGCTCGCTGCGGGCGCGCCTCGGCTATTCGGTCGGTCCGGCGCTGTTTTACGCAACAGGCGGACTCGCCGTCGCCCGCATCGAAACCACCTACGATGGCGACGCCGACCGCTGGACGCACACCAAGAGTGGCTGGACCGTCGGCGGCGGCGTGGAGTACGCGCTGTCGCGCAACTGGACGACCCGGATCGACTATCGCTACACGGATTTCGGCAGCTTCACAGAAAACCCTGCCACTGACAGCGGCTTTAACCACGTCACCGAGCTCAAGACCCAGGCAGTGCGGTTCGGCGTCAGCTACAAGTTCTGATCGAACCCGGTCGTCGGCGGAACGTAGTCGACTACTCCGCCGCGGCCCGTGCCGCAGTCCGGGCGATCGCATGCGCGCGAACCGCATCGCCAAATGCCTTGAAGATGCGTTGCGAGACGTCGTCGGACTTGACCCAGTATTCGGGGTGCCATTGCACGCCGACCGCGAAGGCACGCGAGTCTCGAACCGACACGGCTTCCACTGTGCCGTCAGGCGCTACGGCCTCGACCTGAAGCTTCGATCCCAGGCGCTCGACCGCCTGGCGGTGGACCGAGTTGACCAGGATGTCGCCTGGGCCGAACACGCCGGCAAGGCAGCTGCCCGGCTTGATGGTCGCCACCTGGTGGATGGCGAAGCGTTCGTCCTGGTTGTCGCTGACCGGAGCCCGGTGATCGGCAATGCCTTCGCGCTCCTGGATCTCGGTGGCGAGCGAACCGCCGAGCGCCACGTTGAGCTCCTGAATGCCGCGGCAGATGGCGAGCAGCGGCACGCCGCGTTCGATCGCCTTGCGGATCAGCGGCATGGTGGTCGAGTCACGGGCGAAGTCGTAGGGGCCATTCGCTTCGGTCGCTTCCTCGCCATAGAGGCGAGGATCGACGTTTGACTTGGAACCCGTCAGCATGACGCCGTCGACCGACGAGAGCAGCTCATCGAGGTCGAGGCGGTCGCCGAAATTGGGCACCAGCACGGGCAGCACCCCGGCGCCCGAGATCGCCGCCTCGAGATATTGCTGAGGCGCCGCATGCCAGGTGTAGTTCTCGAACTGCTTGACGTCTGACGAAACGGCGACGAGCGGCTGGTGCATGATGGGGTTCGAATCCTTGTGGAAAGCAGGCTGTTTCCTTGCCTACAAAATAGGCGATCCCGAGGCGCTTTTCCAACACAAGTTTGCACATCTCGTATGTGCCAGGCCGGGCGGGCTTAGACTATAGTTTTAGATGCTTGCGCTGCCGTAGCGTTTTGCGCGGCCAAAGCTTCTCCGCCCTCTCGGGCGTGCTTTACTCATCCCCTTCGCCGTGTATTGTCGCGGTCGGCGTGAGTGGTGGGAGGCCAAATATTTCCCCAGCGTCGCATGTCTTTCGGTCCACTATGGGAGGATTTTGATGGATCGCCGTTCATTTATCAGGAAGGCCGGTACCACCGGCGTGGGAGCGGCCGCGGCCGCTGCGACGCTCGCGGCACCGGCGATTGCCCAGTCCAATCCCAAGATTACATGGCGGCTCGCGTCGTCTTTCCCCAAGTCGCTCGACACCATCTATGGCGGTGCTGAAGTCCTGTCGAAGCACCTGTCGGAAGCCACCGACGGCAACTTCACCATCCAGCCTTTCGCTGCCGGCGAAATCGTGCCCGGCCTGCAGGCGGCCGACGCCACGACCGCCGGTACGGTCGAAGCCTGCCACACGGTGGCATATTATTACTGGGGCAAGGACCCCACGTGGGCGCTGGGTGCGGCCGTGCCGTTTGCGCTCAACGCACGCGGCATGAACGCCTGGCACTATCATGGCGGCGGCATCGACCTGTTCAACGAATTCCTGGCGACCCAGGGTCTCTATGGTCTGCCCGGCGGCAACACCGGCGTGCAGATGGGCGGCTGGTTCCGCAAGGAGATCAACACGGTCGCCGACCTGCAGGGCCTGAAGATGCGCATCGGCGGCTTCGCCGGCAAGGTCGTGGAGCGGCTCGGCGTGGTGCCGCAGCAGATCGCCGGCGGTGACATCTATCCGGCGCTCGAAAAGGGCACCATCGATGCTGCCGAATGGGTTGGCCCGTATGACGACGAGAAGCTCGGCTTCCAGAAGGTCGCGCCCTACTACTACTATCCCGGCTGGTGGGAAGGTGGCCCGACGGTCCATTTCATGTTCAACAAGGCCAAGGTCGACGAACTGCCGGCAGCCTACAAGGCACTGCTGCGCACGGCTGCCCAGGCTGCGGACGCGAACATGCTGCAGAAGTACGACTTCCTCAACCCGACGGCGGTGAAGAGCCTGGTTGCCAACGGCGCGCAACTGCGTCCGTTCAGTCCGGAAATCCTCTCGGCCTGCTTCGACAAGGCCAACGAGGTCTATGCGGAGATGGAAGCCAGCAATCCGGCTTTCAAGAAGATCTGGGACTCGATCAAGGGCTTCCGCAAGGACCACTATCTGTGGGCCCAGATCGCCGAATACAACTACGACACCTTCATGATGATCCAGCAGCGCAACGGCAAGCTCTAAGCTTCCGCCTGTTTAGAAAGGGCCCCGGGGCATTGCTCCGGGGTCTTTTTTTGTTTCCGGACACCTGCTCTGCCAGTGGCGTTTTCTACTGCCGCGTGTAACGTGTGCGGTGGCGCCGATCATAACAATCAGGGGCCCGGCGCCGTTCCACGCACTCACTGTCAACAACAATGGGAGTTCAGGAATGGACCGCAGATCCTTTATTCGCAAGGCCGGCGTTACCGGCGCGGGCGCAGCCGCTTCCGCCGCGCTGCTTGCAGCACCGGCAATCGCGCAATCACTGCCCAAGGTTAGCTGGCGATGCACCTCGTCGTTCCCCAAGGCGCTCGACACCATCTATGGCGCCGGCGAGACGATGGCCAGATACGTGCGCGAGGCGACCGACGGAAACTTCAACATCCAGGTGTTTGCCGCCGGCGAGATCGTTCCCGGACTGCAGGCGGCCGATGCCGCGGCGGCGGGCACCGTCGAATGCTGCCACACCGCGTCCTACTATTACTGGGGCAAGAACCCGACATTTGCGCTTGCGACGGCGGTGCCCTTCATGTTCAACGCCCGTCAGATGAACGCATGGATCTACCACGGCGGCGGCCACGACCTGCTCAACGAGTTCTACGCCAAGCAAGGCCTGTACGGGCTCGCCTGTGGTAACACCGGGGCCCAGATGGGCGGCTGGTACCGTAAGGAGATCAACACCGTCGCCGATCTCAAGGGCCTCAAGATGCGTGTCGGCGGCTTCGCCGGCAAGGTGCTGGAAACGCTTGGACTGGTGCCGCAGCAGATTGCCGGCGGCGACATCTATCCGGCGCTGGAGAAAGGCACCATCGACGCCGCCGAGTGGGTCGGTCCCTATGATGACGAGAAGCTCGGCTTCCACAAGGTTGCGCCCTACTACTATTACCCCGGCTGGTGGGAGGGCGGGCCGACGCTGCATGCCCTGGTCAACCTTGCCAAGTGGCAGGAACTGCCCAAGCCGTACCAGGTGGCGCTCACCTCGGCATGCCAGGCCGCCAATTGCGACATGATGGCGACCTATGACTACAAGAACCCGGCGGCACTTCGCCGGCTGGTGGCCAATGGCGCCCAGTTGCGGCCGTTCAGCCAGGAGGTCATGAAGGCCTGCTTCGAGGCCTCGAACCAGACCTATGGCGAGATCTCGGCCAGCAATGCCGACTTCAAGAAGATATTCGACAGCCAGGTCGCCTTCCGCAAGGACGCCTATCTCTGGGCGCAACTGTCGGAATACACCTTTGACACCTTCATGATGGTCCAGCAGCGCACCGAGGCGCTCTGAGCCGAGAAACGCGTCCGTTGCGCCGAGCTGACGGCAAATGAGAGTTTGCCGCCAGCAGCCGTCCGAAACCCGGGACCTTGCACGCCCCGGGGCTTTTCCGTTGCGTTCAGGACGCCGGTGACGACCGGAGATCGTGCGCCCCTTGAAGGGTTGTCTTAGACCCGTCGGTCGCGCGGCTAGTGCCATCGCGGTCCGGCCGTGTGTCCTCTCGCGATGCGGTGGGCAGGCTTCCACAGAGAGGGAAGTGACCGAACGTACCGAACCGGCCATTTTTCGGCGACCTCATGGCTTCCGTTCTTGGTTCATAGGCAACTCAAACCGGAGGCGGCCGATGTCCGCCCTGATCGCCCGTCTGGGCAGCTTCCCGCTCGCCGAGGAAGCCTTTCAGGATGCGTTGGTGTCGGCGGTTTCGCACTGGAGCCGCAACGGCGTGCCCGCATTCGCCGCAAGGCTGGCGGCTCCAGGCCGCCTATCGCAAGGTGGTCGACCGCATCAGGCAGAACAGGTCGGAAGCGCGCCAGGTCGATGACGTCAAGCCGCTGGTCCGCGGCGAGGCCGCCGAGGATCCCGACGTAACCTCGACGAACGCCTGCGTCTGATCTTCACCTGCTGCCATCCTGCGTCGGAAACCAAATCGCAGGTCGCACCCACGCCGCGGACCAGCGGCGGCCTTTCGACGACGGAGATCGCGCGTCATTCTCGACGCCGAGACGAGCAGGGACAAAGGCCGTCGCGCGGCCGGGGCCTGACGAATGGGCAACACGGTTGCAGTCAGTGCTTGCCATCATCTACCACATCTACACTTCAGGCTATGCCGTCGGCCCGGCCAACGGAGGCCATGCCCGTGTCGATGCCAACGGGGTGACGGTCGCGCTGGCCGACCAGGACCGGACCAAATGCAACCGGTCACAGATCGACGAAGGTCTCGGGTTGATCGAGATGGCGATGCAGCGCCGCGCACTCGGCCCGTACCAGATCAAGGCGGCGATTGCCGCCTGCCACGTGCAGGGAGAGGTCTCCCACTGGCCGCAGATCGTGCTGCTCTATGACAGCCTGCTGCGGCTCGAGCCGACCGCTGTCGCGCGCCTCAGGCGGCGGTCGCGCTGTCGGAAGCGGGATGGCCGGAGGCCACATCGCGCTCGCTCGATACGCTCGCGGCCGAACTCAAGGACTACCAGTCCTATCATGCGGCGCGCGCCGAGCTTCTGTCGCGGACGGGGCATCTCAGCGAAGCCGCGGTAGCCTATGCGGTCGGCATCGACCTTGCCGGTTCAGAAGCCGACGCCGCCTTCCTGCGGCGACGGGGCGGGCTTCTGGTTACGCAAGCCGGGTCGGCCTAGCCTGCCGGAGGGGCAAGAAAAAGGCGCCTTTCGGCACCTTTTTGCTGCTTGATGATCAGTTGAAGCTCGGTGGCTTCGTCAGATCGTTTGCCGGAGCCGCCGGTTGAACCGGGGCGGTGCCCGGTTGCGCCGGCGCTGTCCCTGGCTGGGCGGGGGCAGGCGCGCCGAGCGGAGGCAGGCCGAGGCCGCCGCCCAATCCACCGCCGAGCCCCGGCATTTCGGGCATCTTGATCTCAATCGTCGACGGATCGACCTGCTTGCCCTTGTAATGCATGACCATCTGCGGGAAGGCGATGGTCAGTCCGATCATGATGATCTGGATGCAGACGAAGGGGACGGCGCCCCAGTAGATCTGGCCCGTCGTCACCGGTTGGATGTTCTTTCCGGTGATACGGTCGAGATAAGGCACGCGCGCCGCCACCGAACGCAGGTAAAACAGCGCGAAGCCAAACGGCGGATGCATGAAGCTGGTCTGCATGTTGACGCCGAGCAGCACACCGAACCAGATCAGGTCGATGCCGAGCTTGTCGGCGGCGGGCGCCAGCAACGGCACGATGATGAAGGCCAGCTCGAAGAAGTCGAGGAAGAAGGCCAGCAGGAATACCAGTACGTTGACGGCGATCAGGAAGCCGACTTCGCCGCCGGGCAGCGACACCAAGAGGTGTTCGACCCAGAGATGGCCGTTGACGCCATAGAAGGTCAGCGAGAAGACGCGGGCGCCGATCAGGATGAACAGCACGAAGGACGATAGCCGGGTCGTCGATGCCAGCGCTTGGCGGACGACGTCGAACGACAGCCGACCCTTTGCCGCGGCCATGATCAGCGCGCCGACCGCACCCATCGCACCGCCTTCGGTTGGCGTCGCAATGCCGAGGAAGATGGTGCCGAGCACGAGGAATATCAGCGCCAGAGGCGGGATCAGCACGATGATCACCTGCTGCGCCAGCCGCGACATCAGGTTGAACTTGAGGCCGCGGTCGAGGATGGCCGCGATGTAGATGACGACGACACCGACGCAGGCGCCGAGGATGTCGGCGTTGGCGCCATGTGTTGGCGACAGATAGACATGTGCTGCATAGGCGATCGCCACTGCCAGCACCAATGCCGCAAACAGCGAGGTCACGCCGTGGCCAAGCGTACGGGCATCGAGCGGCAGCGCCGGCATCGACTTCGGCCGGATGATCGACATCAAGAGGATGTAGCCCATGTACATGCTGGTCAGCACCAGGCCGGGGATGAGCGCGCCCTTGTACATGTCGCCCACCGAGCGACCGAGCTGGTCGGCGAGCACGATGAGCACGAGCGAGGGCGGGATGATCTGCGCCAACGTGCCTGACGCGGCGATGACGCCGGAGGCAACACGCCGGTCATAGCCGTAGCGCAGCATGATCGGCAGAGATATCAGGCCCATGGCGATGACCGAGGCGGCCACCACGCCGGTGGTCGCTGCCAGAAGCGCGCCGACGAAGATGACGGCATAGGCCAGGCCGCCGCGGATCGGTCCGAACAACTGACCAATGGTGTCGAGCAGGTCTTCGGCCATGCCTGATCGCTCAAGCACGATGCCCATGAAGGTGAAGAAGGGGATCGCCAGGAGCGTCTCGTTCGACATGACCCCCCAGAAGCGTTCGGGCAGGGCGTAGAGCAATGGCCAGGACAAGTTGATCGAGCCATTCGAGTAGGGCGCGAGTTCGACGCCGATGAAGAAGAACAGCAAGCCGTTGGCGGCGAGCGAAAATGCGACCGGGTAGCCAAGCAGCATGAACACGATCAACGAGAAGAACATGATCGGCGCCATGTTCTGGGCGATGAACTCGATCATGAGCGTACCTCGTCGGCCAGCGCCTTGCCTTCGAGTTCAGCCTGCTCGTGCGCGGAGATGAACGGCGTCGGATCCTCCATGTCGCCGCGCATGATGGCGATCTTCTTGATGATCTCGGAAATGCCCTGGAGGCCGAGCTGGATGAAGCCCATCAGCAGCAGCGCCTTTGCCGGCCACAGGATCAGGCCGCCGGCGCTCGACGACATCTCGCCGGAACGGAACGACAGGCTGACATAGGGGATGAAGTAGAAGATCATCAGGATGACGAAGGGCATCAGGAACAGCATATGGCCAAGCAGGTCGATCCAATGCTGCACCCGGCGCGAGAACATGCCGTAGACGATGTCGATGCGGATGTGCTCGTTCTGCTTCAGCGTGTAGGCGGCTGCCAGCATGAAGGCGGCACCGAACAGGTACCACTGCAGTTCTAGCCAGGCGTTGGACGACATGTTGAATGCCTTGCGGATCACCGCATTGCCTGCGCTGACGAGGATGGCGAGCAGGATCGCCCACGCCACCGTCTTGCCGATCGCTTCGTTGATACGGTCAATGGCTCTGGATAGAGCGAGAAGCCCTGCCATGCATTCCTCCCAGGTTGTGTGGGGCAGCCGTTGTTCCCCGACGTTCTTTTTTCGGCACTCCCGATGCCATGGGTATGCCGGTCATGGGGCCGGCGTCAACATAACGAGCGGTACTCGTCAATTGCTGCGAAGGTGGCAAAACGAGGAAAAGGCCCACAGGCCGCGCGGCATGCGACCAAAGTCGAAGACGATTTTCGCGGTCAGGCAGCCGGGCTTGGCGCGTCCTTGCGGTCGCCGGTCAACACCAGCATCGCCGCGAGCAGGCCATACATCCAGGCGTCGCGCCATTCGATCGGGAAATAGCCGGCCCATAGCGACTCGGCGATGCCGAAGGCGGCAGCACCGAGTGCTGCCTTTCCCGGTGCGTAGTAGCCGCCGACCGCGGTGATGAACAGGATCTTCAGGCCGTAGACCAGGCCGGCGCCGAAGCCGAGATTGCCGTAGTAAAGTGCTGCCAGCACACCTGCCAGGCCGGCGCATATGCCGCCGAACAGCAAGGCGCGGTGAAACACCCTTGTAGTGTCGATGCCGCAGAGTTTTGCGGCGAAAGGATCGTCGGCGACGGCCCGCCAGTTCCGGCCGAAACTTGAGTGCGACAGCTTGGCGGCGCCCCCGATGATGACGGTTGCTGCCGTCGCCGTATTGATCAGCTGGATCACTGTCATCGTCGCGACGAAATTGCCGCCAGAGGCAAAGACCACCGGCGTCGCCAGCATCGGCGGCAGCCAGTAGTCGTGTGTGTCGGCGGCAATGCGGCTGAGTTCCATCAAGGCGATCATCACGCCGAGCGTGGCGGCGACGATCGCGTTGGGCGAACGGCCGGCGAGCGGGGCGAAGACCGAGTGCGACAGCACACGGCTCACCAGCGTGGCGTAGGCGAGCGCCACGACAATGCCGAAGGCGATTGTCGAAGGCAGCGTCAGCCACAACGCCTGGTAGCCGTAGACGGCGGCCAGGATCATCGTCTGGCCCGAGAAGGCGAAGATGCCGCCATAAGCGAGATTGGTACGCTGGAGCAGGCCGTTGCCCAGCGCATAGCCGAAGGCCAGCAGGCCGTAGATCGCGGCCGAATGCACGCCGTTGAGAAGCTGTTGCAGGAAATAGAGCATGCGTTGTCCGGCGGCGCAGGGAGCTGTCCCGTGGCGCAAGATTGCGCTCGTGATTCTAACTTGTCAAATTGCGTTTACCAGTTAGATTTGGGCATGGCAGTTTCCTGGACCCGGCATCGTTTCTCCGGCGGCGTGCTTGCGCTCGACACCGCCAACACGGTGGTGCTGCGCGGCGACGCGGAGCGCAGCTTCGACCGTTTCGACGACCCCTCGGAGATCGCCCGCTTCGCCGCGGCCGCCAGTGTCTTGCGCGCCGACGAGCTCAAGGGCAGGGTGCTTGCCGCCCCCGACCCACAGGCGATTGCCGGCAAGGTGATTTCCATTCGTGAAACAACCGACCGCCTGATGCGCCGCAGTGTTGTCGATGGCGCTCTGGCCACGGCAGACATGCCCGGTTTCCTCAACGCCTGCGCCAACGGACTCACTGGGGCGCGCGAAAGCCTGAGCGCCGATGCGCCCTTCGGTGCTGCGCCGGAACCGCTGGCCTTCGAGGCAGCACTCGCCGTATCGGCGTTGTCGCTGTTGTCTGCCGGCACCATGTCCCGGCTCCGGATCTGCCCCAACTGCAACTGGCTGTTCGTCGACCGCAGCCGCAACGGCAGCCGGCTCTGGTGCGACATGGCCGTCTGCGGCAACCGCCAGAAGGCGCGGCGCCATTACAGCAGGCGCAAGGAGGTGCAGAATGCCTGAAGGTGGATTCTTGCGTGCTACCTTTGCCCTTTCGGCGCTTGTGTCGCTGGCATTGGCTGGCTGCCGCGAAAGCGGCGGCGAGGGGGAACATTTCGAGCTGTCCGGCCGGCTGTTCGTATTCAACTACCGGGTCGCGACAGTGCAATATCTGGTGACGCTTAAGCCGCTCAAGCCGGTCGACGAGGGCGAGGTCGCAATCACGACATTCGAAAACCCCGCGGGCGGCGCGGCCATCGTCGTGCGCCAGAAGATATGGCCGCTCAACGACAAGGTCACGATCAACAGCCCGCCCCTCGAATGCGTGGTCAAGGACAGGCCCTACAAGGTGTCGATCCGCATCGAGAATGCCAAGGGCGAACTGATGCAGGCGCTGGAGACGACCATGGCCTCGTCGCAGGACCAGTCGGTGCTGCCCGACAAGCCGCTGGTCGTCGGCCCGTTCTACGATCCCAATCCGGAACTTGAGGGGCATCCCGACGGTCACCTGCCCGGAGGCCGCGGCGTGACCTGTCCTCCCGCGGCCTGAGCTTCGCTCCGACGGAAATTTTCATTCGCCTGGACGGCTTCCGCTTGCGTATTCGTGCGCGGTCGACGCCGATCGGCACCTTCGATTGTTCTTTTTCCCAGGCAAAGAATTTCGTTTGACGCGACAGCCGCGCCCGGAAAAGCTATCGCTAAGCTACCCAAGGTCAGCCGCCCGAATCGAGGGTGGTTGGGGCACAGGAAATGCTGATGACGCTTCACGACGTCGCTCTCGACGACAAGTTCGATCTGGGCAAGGAGCGGATTTTTCTATCCGGCGCGCAAGCCGTCATCCGCATGCTGCTGATGCAGCGCGAGCGCGACAGGCTCGCGGGCCTCGATACGGCGGGCTTCGTCTCGGGCTATCGCGGCTCGCCGCTTGGCGGCCTCGACCTGCAGCTGTGGAAAGCCAAGACGCAGCTGGCGCAGTCCAACATCGTCTTCCAGCCCGGTCTCAACGAAGAACTCGCCGCCACGGCCTGTTGGGGCTCGCAGCAGGCTGAGCTTATGGGCGAAGGCAAGCACGACGGCGTCTTTTCCGTCTGGTACGGCAAGGGGCCCGGCGTCGATCGCTCGGGCGATGTCTTCCGTCATGCCAATCTCGCCGGCTCTTCGAAGAAGGGCGGCGTTCTGGCGCTGATGGGCGACGACCATACCGCCGAATCCTCGACCAACGCACACGCCACCGAGTTCCTGTTCGTCGACACGATGATCCCGATCCTCAATCCGGGCGGGGTGCAGGAGCTGATCGACTACGGACTCTACGGCTTTGCCCTGTCGCGCTTCGCCGGCACCTGGGCGGCAATCAAATGCGTGAAGGACAACATCGAATCGACGGCCTCCGTTGATGCCTCGCTCGGTCGGCTCAACATCGTCATCCCCGAATTCGACATGCCCTCAGGCGGGCTCAACATCCGCCACGAGCTCGACCAGCTCGGTCAGGAAGCGCGGCTGCACGAATACAAGCGGGCGGCTGCGTCCGCGTTCATCCGCGCCAACAACATCAACCGCATCGTCTATTCCGGCGGCCGCAAACCCAAGATCGGCATCATCACCGTCGGCAAGAGCTTTCTCGACGTGCGCCAGGCGCTCGACGATCTCGGCATCGACGAGAGTCGCGCCAACCAGCTCGGCATCCGCCTGTTCAAGGTCGGTTGCCCGTGGCCGCTCGACATCGAGCACATCAGGGAGTTTGCCCGTGACCTCGAGATGATCGTCGTCGTCGAGGAAAAGCGTTCGTTGCTAGAGGTTCAGGTGCGCGAGGAGCTCTACGGCACCTCGATGCAGCCCAAGGTCGTCGGCAAGCGGGACGAGCGCGGCGACTGGCTGTTTCCGGCCAAGGGCGCGCTCGACCCCAATGACATCGCCATTGCCATCGGCGAGCGCGTGCTCAAGGTCATCGGCCCGTCGGAAGAGATCGCCGCCCGCGTCAGCCGCTTGCGCCAGTACCAGGCGATGCTGGCCGACACCAAGGACGTGGCGTCGCGCACGCCGTTCTTCTGTTCCGGCTGCCCGCACAATTCCTCGACCAAGGTGCCTGAGGGCTCGATCGCCGGCGCCGGTATCGGCTGCCACTTCATGTCGTTGTGGATGGACCGCAGCACCGTCGGCTTCACCGCCATGGGCGGCGAGGGCGCGCAATGGGTCGGCCAGGCGCCGTTCACCAAGCGCGAGCACATCTTCCAGAATCTCGGCGACGGTACCTACAACCACTCCGGCACGCTGGCGCTCCGCTTCGCGCTCGCCTCGGATGCCAACATCACCTACAAGATCCTCTACAATGACGCGGTTGCGATGACCGGCGGCCAGCCGCATGAAGGCAGCCTGACCGTGGACATGATTGCCCGCCAGGTCCGTGCCGAGGGCGTCGAGCGCATCGCCGTGGTCACTGACGAGCCGGACAAATATGGCGGCCGTTCTCAGTTTCCTGCCGGTACAACCTTCCATCACCGCGACGATCTCGACCTCGTTCAGCGCGAGCTGCGCGACATCAAGGGCGTCACCGTCCTGCTCTATGACCAGACCTGCGCTGCCGAGAAGCGCCGTCGCCGCAAGCGCGGCACCTTTCCCGATCCGGACAAGCGTGTCTTCATCAACGAGCTCGTCTGCGAGGGCTGCGGCGACTGCGGCGTCAAGTCCAACTGCGTCTCGATCCAGCCTGTCGAAACCGAGTTCGGTCGCAAGCGCAAGATCGACCAATCGAGCTGCAACAAGGACTTTTCCTGCGTCAACGGCTTCTGCCCGTCCTTCGTGACGGTGCATGGTGCCAAGATCCGCAAGGCCGAAGGCATCGCCGGAACCAGTGACGCGTTGCAGGGTGTGCCGGAGCCGAAGCCTTTTGCGCTCGACCGCGACGGCTGGGCAGCGATCATCGACGGCGTCGGTGGCACTGGTGTCGTCACCGTCGGCGCGATCCTCGGCATGGCCGCCCACCTCGAAGGCAAAGGCTGCGGCATGATCGACATGGCCGGCCTCGCCCAGAAGGGCGGTTCGGTGTTCACCCATGTCCGCATCGCCCGTTCGCCGGACGACATCAACGCCATCCGCGTCTCGGCCGGCAAGGCCGACCTGATCCTCGGCTGCGACCTCGTCGTGTCGGGCGCCAAGAAGGTGCTGGCGGCGGTTCGCGAAAACCACACCATCTTCGTCGCCAACACCGCAGAGATCATGCCCGGCGAGTTCACGCGCTCGGCCGACTTTTCGCTGCCGACGGAGCGGCTGAAGAAGACGATCCGCGATGCGGCGGGCGAGGCGAACGCGCATTTCTTCGACGCCACCCGCACCGCATCTGCGCTGTTCGGCAATTCGCTCGGTGCCAACATGTTCATGCTCGGCTTTGCTTTCCAGCATGGCGGCCTGCCACTGTCGACTGAAGCGGTCGAAAAGGCGATCGCTCTCAATGGCGAAGCGGTGGCGATGAATGTCGCGGCGTTCCGCTGGGGCCGCCGCGCCGCCCATGATCCGGAGTTCGTCCGCGCCATGATCGGCCGGACCACCCGCGGCGATGAGCCTGTCGTCGCCCAGACACTCGATGAGATGATCGCGCGCCGCGCCGCGTTCCTGAAAGCCTATCAGAACGCTGCCTATGCCGAGCGCTACACCGGCCGCATCGCCGCGCTCCGCGCCGCCGAGCAGAAGGCTAAGCCGGGCTCGACAATCGTCACCGATGCGGCGGCGCGCTCGCTGTTCAAGCTGATGGCGATCAAGGACGAATACGAGGTTGCGCGGCTCTATTCCGACGGCTCGTTCCAACGCGAGCTGGCCAAGCAATTCCAAGGCTACGACCGGCTTGAGTTCCATCTTGCGCCGCCGATCCTCGGCCGCAAGGGTGCGGACGGGGTGCCGCGCAAATCGAGCTTCGGTCAGTGGATGATGAAGGGCTTCAGGCTGCTTTCGGCGATGAAGGGCCTGCGGGGTGGTGCCCTCGACATCTTCGGCTACACCGCCGAGCGACGTATGGAGCGTGCATTGCTCGACCGCTACGAGGCCGATCTCGAGCTGATCCGGGGCGCACTTACGAGCGACAATCTTGACGCTGCGGCCGCATTGGCATCGGTGCCGCAGCTGATCCGCGGCTATGGTCACGTAAAGCATGCCAGCGTCGACAAGGCATCGGGGGAACGGGAACGGTTGGTCAAGAGGTTGGCTGCCGCGCCGGTAAGCCCCACGCTCCAGGCTGCCGAATAGGTGATACGACTTGTTTACCTGAACCTAAATTAGAAGTTGTGGCACGCGATTGAGTGGCGTTACTGGCGTATAAGTGCGCGCTTTCTAAGCCTTTCTTAAGGTGGATGTGGCAGTCCTTGGCCTCCCAGGCAGGCCTCGGATGCGCAGAAGAAACAACGAGATACCGGTCGACGTCTACATACCCTTCGTGGAAACGCTTTTCCGCGATGGCGCGACGCTGGCTGTTGGTATGGTTGCGCAGACGGTCCTGATCGGCGTCGTCTGGTGGAAAACCGCTCACCCGCTCTATCTTGTCGTTGCGCTGTTCATGGTGCTCGTCGCCACGTTGCGCATGCGAAACTTCCGCAAATACAACAGCTTACCGGCTGCCACGACGTGGGAAGAAGCGCACAAGCGCGAAAACGACTACATCCTCTATGGCACTCTGCATGGCCTGGCGCTGGGCTCGTTCTGCCTCGCCGGCATCTATTTCGCCTATGATCCTTTCGCCGAAATCGCCTCGGTCTGCGTGACGCTTGCATCGGCCACCTCGATTGCCGGCCGCAATTACGGCTCGCCGCGCATGGTGATGATCTTCACCGTGACAATGACCTGGGCGATCTCGCTCGGCTTTCTGCTGCGTGGCGATTTTTACCACGTCTTCCTGGGCCTGCTGTCAGCGCCGTTCCTCTACGCCATCCGCAAATTCGCCGATACGGTGCGCGACGTGCTGTTCACCGCAGTGTCGGAGGAGAAGAAGGCCAACCGCATCGCCCAGCGCTTCAATCGTGCCCTCAACACCATGTCGCACGGCCTGGTCATGCTCGGCCCCGACGGTCGCGTGGCTGTGGCCAACGCGGAAGCTGCGCATCTGATGTCGGTCAAATCGCCCGAGGCGCTGCTCGGCCGCTCGATCCATGGCCTGCTGATGCGCGGCGTCGCCGGCGGCCAACTCGCGCTCAAGGATTGCCGCTACATCGAGGCACAGCTGACCCGGGCTTTGCGCGAGGGCAGGGACCGCAAGGTTCTGGTCTCGCTCGCCAACGGCCAGTGCCTGGAGTTCTCGGCGCGCGAAGGCAGCCAGGAGCTTGGCGTCATCACCTTCGAGGACGTGACAGCTCGTGTCGCCGCCGAAGAGAAGATTCGTTTCATGGCCCGCTACGATGGCCTGACCGGGCTGCCCAACCGCGCCTATTTCCATGAAGTGGCGGCTGAATGCGTACTCTCCGGCGACCGCGAACGGCTGTGCGCGCTCGCCGTGCTCGACCTTGACGACTTCAAGAGCGTCAATGACACGCTTGGTCATCCTGTCGGCGACGGGCTGATCTACGCCGTCGCCGAGCGGCTGGCAGCGTTTGCCTCCGATGCCGTCAAGGTCAGCCGCTTCGGCGGCGACGAGTTCATGATCTATTTCGACAAGGTCGATGACGAGAGCCATCTCAAGCTGATGCTCGACCGCATGTTCGCCGAATTGCAGGGCGAGGTCGATGTCGCCGGCCATGTGCTGCGCATCCAGGCCAGCGGCGGCGCCGTGCTCGGCAAGGTGCGTGAATCCGATGTCGATGCGATGATCGTCAAGGCCGACCTCGCGCTCTACAAGGCCAAGGAATCCGGCAAGAACAGCTGGCAGCTGTTCGAGGCGGTGATGGACGCCGCCTTCCGCAATCGCCAGCTGATGAAGGCCGATCTGCGCAATGCGGTTGAAGCGCGCGCGCTCCGCGTGGTCTACCAGCCGATCGTTTCGATGAGCACGATGCGTATCGCCAGCTGCGAGGCGTTGTGCCGTTGGGACCATCCAGAGCTTGGCCCGGTCTCGCCGGCAACCTTCATTCCGCTCGCCGAGGAGATGGGCATCATCTCCGACATCAGCACCTTCGTGCTGCAGGCGGCCTGCGCCGAATGCGCCAAGTGGCCGGCGCCGATCGGCGTGTCGGTCAACCTGTCCGCCAAGGACTTCCGCGACCGCGATGTCGTCGAGAAGGTCCGCGGCGCGCTTGTGGCTTCAGGCCTCGCGCCGCATCGTCTCGAAATCGAAGTCACCGAGACGGCGCTGCTCGACGACAAGTCGTCGACGCGCAGCTACATCGAGGAACTCAAGGCACTGGGCGTGCGCATTGCGCTCGATGACTTCGGTACCGGCTATTCCAGCTTGAGCTATCTGCACAAGCTGCCGCTCGACAAGGTCAAGATCGACCGCAGCTTCCTTGCCGATGTCGCGCAGAATCCGCGCTCGCTGAAGCTGCTGAAAGGCATCGTCGACCTGTCACGGCCGCTCGGCCTGTCGGTCACCGTCGAGGGCGTCGAGACCTTCGAACAGCTCAAGATTCTCGCTGTCGAGGTCCACCCCGACCTCGTCCAGGGCTTCCTGTTCGGTTCGGCGCTGTCGTCGTCCGGCATTGAAACCATGTCCAACACCGTCTGGCCCTTTGCCAAGGACATCGGTCTCGCACGCATTTCAGCCCGTCGATAAAGTAAGCGGAAGGGCAGGTCGCGCAACTGGCAAAAACGCTTGTTTTTCCATTAATTGTTAACCTTAATGGAAGGTAAATAGGAACATTTTGAATTTTATCTTTACATCAAACCGGCCTCCGCTACCCTTCGATTGGGCGGAAGTACGGGGAATACCATGACGATCCATCAAGCGACGTCCGGCGGCGACGCCGACGTCAAGAGTGGCAGTGTGTCCGGTGAAGGCTCGAGTTTCGCGAGCCATGTTTCAAGTCTGCTCGAGCGGGCCGAATACCGGCGCTGCGACAAGGGCGAAGACCTCGAAGACATCTATCGCCTCCGCTACAAGTCGTACCGTCTGAGCGACATGGTGTCGGAAAATCCCGACCACACCATCCATGATGATCTCGACGATGCCGAGAACTGCTACAAATTCGGCATCTACATCGATGGCCAACTGGTCAGCACGCTGCGCATCCATCATGCCTGTCGCGACACGCCGGCGTCGCCGTCGACGACCGTCTATGGCGATATCCTGCGCCCCCAGCTGGCGGCCGGCGCCAACTTCGTCGATCCCAGCCGCTTCGCTGCAGATCCGGACTGGTCGCGTGTCTATCCTCAGATACCTTATCTCACGCTGCGCCTGGCCGGCATGGCCTGCTTCTATTTCGACGCGCCTTACTGCCTGTCGACCATTCGTCCCGAGCATGCCGGCTTCTACCGCCGCATCTACAAGTCGGAGCAGATCGGCGAGTTGCGCGATTATCCCGGCCTCAACTACCAGGTCGTGCTCTATCGCGCCGACGTCAACAGCATCCGCGAGCGCTCGTTCCAGCGTTTCCCATTCTTCAAGTCGACGCCGATGGAACAAAGGTTGATGTTCAGCAGGCAGCCGATGGGCGAGCTCGCGCCGCTGACCATCCTGCCGACGGCAAAATATTTTCGCGAAGCCGCCTGAGCTTCGCGTAAGGTCGGCGGCAATGTGATCCGGAATCTGCGGGAACAATGACGACGCCGACCACAAAACACCTGTTGCGGGCCGCATTGCTGCTCGGGATGATCCTGCCCGCTCCGGTGCTGGCTGCTGGAGACACGCTCACCGTCGCCAATATGACCTTTCGCACCGGCCCTTTCGCCGATGCCGGTACTCCGCTGATGGACGGCCAGCGCGACTACATGCTGATGCTCAACGAGCGCGACGGCGGTATCAACGGCATCAGGCTGAACTACGACGAGTGCGAGACCGGCTTCAGCGTCGACAAGGCTCTGGAGTGCTACGACAAGGCCAAGGCGTCGAGCCTTGTCACCCAGCCCGGGTCGCCCGCGATCACTCTTGAGTTGCTGCCCAAGGCCAGCGTCGACAAGGTACCTGTGCTCGCGCCGGGATACGGCTTTTCGGCCATGGCAGACGGCAAGCGTTTTCCCTGGGCCTTCAATCCTCCGGTCAGCTACTGGGACGGCGCCTCGATGATGCTCAAGGGCATATCGGGCGACGACCTCGACAATCTGCGTGGCAAGAAGATCGCGCTTTTGCATCTCGACGGTCCTTATGGCGAGGAGCCGATCCCGCTGTTGCAGGCATATGCCGACAGTTTTGACTTCACGCTGCTGCCCGTGCCTGTGGCGGCCAAGGAGATGCAGAGCCAGTCGGCGCAATGGGCGAAGATCAAGGCCGAGCGCCCGGATTTTGTGCTCTTGTGGGGCTGGGGCGCGATGAATGCGGGTGCCTTGGCCGAGGCGGTTAGATCGGGCTTTGCGATGGACAGGCTCGTCGGCATCTGGTGGTCGGCGCATGACGACGACCTGAAGGCTGTGGGCGAGGCGGCCAAGGGCTATCGCGCCCTGTCGTGGAACCTGCCCGTGCCGGATGCCGAGGTGATCAAGGACATCCGCAAATATGTCATCGACGCCGGCAAGTCGCAGACGCCTGCCGAGGCGCCCGACAAGCTGTTCTACCAGCGCGGCGTCATGATCTCGATGCTGTCGGCCGAGGCGATAAAGGCGGCCCAGGAGCACTTCGACAAAAGGCTGATAAGCGGCGAACAGATGCGCTGGGGGCTGGAGAACCTCAAGATCGACGATGCCAGGCTGGCAGCCCTCGGCATGTCAGGCATGATCGGCTCGTTCGCGACGACCTGCGCCAACCATGCCGGCAATGGCAGCGCCTGGCTTTTGCAGTGGGACGGCAACCGCTTCGTCAAGGCATCGCACCCGCTGACCGCCGATGCCAAGATGATCGCCCCGCTGGTCGATCAGGAAGCCAACAAGTTCGCCACGTCGCATGCGCCATGGTCGCTCAACGAGGCTTGCAAGAACTAGCTTCATTGTCCCCTTGGCCAGTAATCGGCGCGGCTCTCGCTGTGGCGGCGTGCCCTTGCCTGATCATGCTGAACTCATTCTCGCCCTCATCCACCGCCAGTGCGGAGCCCGGCGCACCCAGGTAGTCGGAAGGCTTCCGGCCTGAACCGCCGCAACCTGAACCCGCCCCAGCCTGACCAGTCGCGAACCAGGTCAGCTAGGCTTTCATTCGCATCTGGACGGCACCTCCGCACTGCCAGCCACCCTGCTTTTCGAAACCCGCCACCATTCCGGCATCGCAATATCAGTCATCGCTTTCGCAACAAACGCTTGCGTTTGATCAAATGAGCATTTATTTCCCCGTTGGGGATTGATAATCTTGTCGCAGCCAAAGGGGCAATCTTTCCATTGCCCTGCAGCGCGCATTTAGGTATGTGCCCTTGAACTCGTTTTCCGGAGGGGACTCTCATGGCTGATACCACGCCGACCGGCCCGATCGAACTTGGCGCGCAGATGGATTACGCCGAGCACGAGAAAACCTATTCGATGTTCATTATGCTGTCCAAATACGGCACGCTGTTCTGCGTGGCGCTGATGATCGCCATGGCCTTTGGCTTCTTTACGCCGGCCGGCTTCTTCTCCAGCCTCGTGCTGTTTCTGATCATCTGCGGCGTCGGCGGCTATCTGCTGCGCGACGTGCCGACCCATATCCGCTGATTGATTTCCGGCAGCCGCCGGGTTCCCGCGCCGGTTCCTGTCACGGCCAATTTCCGGTCGAAGCTGAACCGACGGTCTTCCTGCGAAGGGCGTGGACCAAAAGCGGCTGCACGCAATAACCTTGCCGGCGAAGCGCCCGGCAGGGCATGGTCCTGATAAGTTTTTGGTGCGGGTGCGTCGGCGGTCTTTTCGTCACTAGCCCAGTCGATTTCGTTGGTAAGGCGCCGACGCGTCTGTGTGCGTCCGGCACTTTACGTTTGGTAAGGTTCCAGCCGAAAGGACGTCACGGTGGGCCAGACGATATTCATACCCAGAGAGTTGGATGCGATTGAGAGCCGTGTGGGGGCTTCACCGGATACGGTGAAACGCCTTGTGGGTCTTGGCTTCGAGGTTGTTGTCGAGACGGGTGCAGGCACCTTGTCGCGCATTCCCGATGCCGATTATGCGGCGGTGGGGGCTGTCATCGGCAAGG